>Ga0185299_10001147_pt1 | contig 56365 bp, 42 predicted proteins | sample PaiPotPPA55metaG_FD_128002 | JGI IMG/M metagenome (GOLD analysis project Ga0185299, IMG submission 128002) | Iron sulfur acid spring bacterial and archeal communities from Banff, Canada, to study Microbial Dark Matter (Phase II) - Paint Pots PPA... ... | reverse complement strand
GTTCGAGCAAGGAGTTCTGGACGGGCACGGACCCGCCCAGGTAGGATTAACTTCTCCTTTGTGAAAGAGACTGCACCGTTTCAGGACTTAGCCAACAACACCTGCGGTTCACACTAGCCGCGACCCGTTAGGGGAGCGCGGAAGGTTTGCGCCACGCGCTCCCCTAACGGGTCGCGGCTAAAACGACGGAAAGCGGAACGCAGACCGACGTTTCTCCCTCCTTGTTTGTTTCGTTCATCCGAGTTAGCATAGCTTTTGTTCCGCTTTGACCCCACCTGCCCGCGTTACTGGTTATTGATCGTCAGCCGTTTCCGCTTTTCACTGATTGGACGAGGATCTCCAATGCCTGGACGTGCCACACTGGTGCTGGTTGCATTCCTCCTGCTGGCGACGAGGCATCAGGCTGGAGGCACGGAGCGCATCGATTTTCATCGCGACATCCGGCCGATTCTTTCCGAGGCCTGCTTCCAGTGTCATGGGCCCGACGACAAGCAGCGCAAGGCGGATCTGCGACTCGACAAGAAGGAAGGCGCCTTTGCCGACCTGGGCGAACACCGTGCCCTGGAGCCGCGCAAGCCGGAGGAGAGTGAAGTCTACCTGCGTATCACCGCCACGGATCCGAAGAAACGCATGCCGCCGGCCAAGTCGGGGAAGAAGCTCACGGAACGTCAGATCGAGTTGATCCGTCAATGGATCGCCCAGGGTGCGGCCTGGTCGGAGCATTGGGCCTTTGTGGCGCCCGTGCGGCCGGTGTTGCCCGCCGTCGCGGAGCCAAAGTGGGTGCGCAATCCCATTGATGCTTTTGTTCTGGCTCGACTGGAACGTGAGAGGCTTAAGCCGTCGCCGGAGGCGGACAGGACCACGCTGCTGCGCCGGCTCAGCCTCGACCTGATCGGCTTGCCGCCAGGCCCCGCCGAGGTGGATGCCTTCCGCGCGGATCAAAGCCCGCATGCCTACGAGAAACAGGTGGACCGGCTGCTGAAGTCGCCGCACTACGGGGAGCGTTGGGGCCGGCTGTGGCTGGATGCGGCCCGCTACGCGGACTCGGACGGCTATGAGAAGGACAAATCGCGGCAGGTGTGGGCGTATCGCGACTGGGTCATCAATGCACTTAATCGCGACCTGCCGTACGATCGCTTTGTCATCGAGCAGCTTGCCGGAGATGAATTGCCCCAGGCAACACAAGAGCAGCGCGTGGCTACCGGTTTTCTGCGGAATTCCATGATCAACGAAGAAGGCGGCGTGGACCCGGAGCAGTTCCGCATGGAAGCCATGTTCGACCGCATGGATGCCATCGGCAAGAGCGTGCTGGGGCTCACCATTCAGTGCGCCCAGTGCCATAACCACAAGTTCGATCCGCTGACCCAGGAAGAGTACTACCGCCTGTTCGCCTTCCTGAACAACGACTATGAGGCGAACATTGCCGTGTACACGCCGGCGGAGCAGCGGCAGCGGGCAGACATTTTCCGGCAGATCCACGACATCGAAGCCGGCTTACAGCATCATCACTCGGATTGGCGTGAGCGCATGGCGAAGTGGGAGACCGAGGCGCAAAAGAACCAGCCGGCGTGGGTGGTGGTGCAGCCGGAAGTGGATGAGATCTCCACCGGCGGGCAAAAATATCTGCCGCTCAAGGACGGCTCCTTCCTGGCCCAGGGTTATGCCCCGACTAAGCACACCGTCAAGATGACGGTGAAGACCGACTTCAAGAACATTGCGGCCTTCCGGTTGGAGTTGCTCACGGATCCGAACCTGCCTCTGGACGGGCCTGGACGTTCGATCTACGGCACTTGTGCGCTCAGCGAATTTGCCGTAGATGCCGCTGCCGCCGACGCGCCGAAGAAGATCACGAAGGTGAAGTTCGCCAGGGCTACGGCGGACATCAATTTGCCGGAGAAACCGCTGGCCTCCATCTATGATGATCGCAGCGGCAAGCGCCGCCTGACCGGTCCCGTGGAGTATGCCATCGACGGCAAGCAGGACACGGCCTGGGGCACGGACGCCGGCCCCGGTCGGCGCAATCAGCCGCGCAAAGCCGTCTTCACCGCGCAAACCCCGATTAGCAATCCGCACGGCACGGTGCTGACCTTTCATCTAACGCAGAACCACGGCGGCTGGAATAGCGACGACAACCAGAATCACAATCTCGGCCGCTTCCGCCTATCGATCACCACGGCGGCGAACGCCGTGGCGGATCCCTTGCCGCAAGGTGTCCGCGACATTCTCTCCATTCCCGCGGAGAAACGCACGCCGCTGCAAACGGCAACCGTATTCAGCTACTGGCGCACCACTGTGCCGGAGTGGCGTGAGGCGAATGCCAAGATCGAGGAGTTGTGGAAGCAGCATCCCGAAGGCTCCTCACAGCTCGTGCTGGAATCGCTCAAGGAGCCGCGCGCGACGCACATGCTCAAGCGCGGCGATTTCCTCAAGCCGGACAGACCTGTCGGGCCCGGGGTTCCCGCTTTTCTGCATGCCTTGCCCGTAGATGCGCCGCCATCCCGGCTCACATTTGCGAAATGGTTGGTGGATCGCAAGTCGCCGACCACGGCACGCGCCCTGGTCAACCGGGTGTGGCAATCGTACTTCGGCACTGGCATTGTCAGCACCAGCGAGGATCTCGGTTCGCAGAGCGAGACGCCCTCGCATCCCGAATTGCTCGACTGGCTGGCCGTGGAATTCATGGAACGGGGCTGGAGTCTCAAGGCGCTGCACCGGCTCATCGTGACGTCAACGACCTATAGACAGGCCTCCAAGGTAACGCCCGAACTCTATGCGCGCGATTCACAGAATCGACTGCTTTCCCGTGGACCGCGTTTCCGCGTAGAAGCGGAAATCGTGCGGGATGTGGCTCTGGCGGCCAGCGGCTTGCTGGACCCGAGAGTGGGCGGGCCTAGCGTTTTCCCGCCCGCGCCGGCGTTTCTGTTCTCGCCGCCGACCAGTTATGGGCCGAAGATCTGGAAGGAAGCGACCGGCAGCGACCGCTATCGCCGCGCCTTGTACACCTTCCGCTATCGTTCGGTGCCTTACCCGGCCCTGCAGAACTTCGATGCACCCAACGGCGATTATTCCTGCGTTCGCCGGACGCGGTCGAATACGCCGCTGCAGGCCTTAACTACGCTGAACGAGCCGTTGTTCCTGGAATGCGCCCGCGCCCTGGCCTGGCGCACGGTGCGCGAAGGCGGCGCTTCGGACAAGCAGCGCGTTTGCTATGCCTTCCGCCGTTGCCTGGGACGGGCCCCCACCGAGCACGAGTCGAGCGCGTTGCTGAGTCTCGTTGAAAAGGAGACACGAAAATTCGCCGACGGCAAGCGGAATCCCTGGGAGTTGGCTGCTGACAAGCCGGAAAAGCCGCCACAACTGCCCAGCGGCGTGACCGCTTCCCAGGTCGCCGCCTGGACCGTGGTGTCGCGTGTGCTGATCAACCTCGACGAAACCATTACGAAAGAGTGACATGGCCCCAGGCCGGCGGCGGGCAGGGGAAAGGATCACCATTATGAACTGTCAGGACTATCTCTATCGCAACGCGAACCCCAAGCTGGTCGCACGCCGCTGGTTCTTCCAGGAATGCGGCGTCGGTTTAGGGGCCATCGCTTTGAGCCAGTTGCTGGGCAGGACCGCTGCTGCCGCGACTGTCGCCACCAATCCGCTGGCGCCACGGCAGCCTCACTACCCAGCGAAAGCCAAGCACGTCATCTTCCTGTTCATGGCCGGCGCCCCGAGCCATCTGGAACTGTTCGATTACAAGCCGCAGCTAGCCAAGTTCGACGGCACGCTGCCGCCGCCCGAGCTGATCAAGGGCTACCGCGCGGCGTTCATCAATCCAAGCTCTAAGCTGCTCGGCCCGAAGTTCAAGTTCGCCAAGCACGGTAAATGCGCTGCGGAGCTTTCGGAGCTGCTGCCCCACCTGGCAACCGTGGTAGACGATATCGCCATTGTGAAATCGATGGTGACCGACGCCTTCAACCATGCACCGGGCCAGATTCTCATGAACACCGGCGCTCAGATCTTCGGCCGGCCGAGCATGGGTTCCTGGGCCACGTACGGCCTGGGCAGCGAGTCCGAAGATTTGCCGGGCTTCATCGTCTTCAGCTCCGGCAGCAAGGGACCCAGCGGCGGCAACTCGAACTGGGGTAGCGGTTTCCTGCCCACGGTCTATCAAGGCGTGCAATTCCGCGGCGGCAAGGAGCCGGTGCTCTATATCGCCAATCCGCGCGGTGTGGATCAAGACCTCCAGCGCGACACGCTCGCCACGCTGCGCACGCTCAACCAAATGCGCCTCGATGAAACCGGCGATCCGGAAATCGCCACGCGCATCAACTCCTTCGAGATGGCCTTCCGCATGCAGACGAGCGCTCCGGAAGTCATGGACATCGCCCGCGAGCCCAAGCATATTCTGCAGATGTACGGTGCAGAGCCCGGCAAACCCTCATTTGCCAACGACTGCCTGCTCGCGCGCCGGCTGGTCGAGCGCGGCGTGCGCTTCGTGGAGCTGTTCCATGAAGCCTGGGACCAGCATGGCAACCTGGTGGCCGACCTCAAGAAGAACTGCAAGAACACCGACCGGGCCTGCGCCGCTTTGATCTTGGATCTGAAGCAGCGCGGCATGCTCGACGACACGCTCGTCATCTGGGGCGGCGAGTTCGGCCGCACGCCGATGGTGCAAGGCGGCAGCGACGGCCGTGATCATCACCCCAACGCCTTCACCATGTGGCTGGCCGGCGGCGGCATCAAGCCCGGCATCACCCTGGGCGAGAGCGACGAGTTCGGCTTCAATGCGGTCAAGGACAAAGTCCATGTCCACGACCTGCAGGCCACTATCCTGCACCTGCTCGGCTTCGATCACACGCGCCTGACCTACCGCTTCCAGGGCCGCGATTTCCGGCTGACCGATGTGCATGGGCAGGTGGTGAAGGACCTGTTGGCATAGTTGAGGAAAAGAATGTCGCTCGACACCTACGATCATCGGGACAATTTCGCCTCGGTGCGCGATCAGACCTGCTCCAAGTGGGCCCTTGCCAAAAGAGAAAGCGCCGGCCAGCCAGCGGAGCTTGCGGTGCGCGCCAATCGAGTTAAAATCTCGGACGTATCGTCGTAGCAGTACAGGTCCCAGCCCGCGCCGTAATAGCACCAATAGGCACGCTCATACTGGTTTTTCGCCTCCGCCTTTTCTCCTTCTGTGATCCAATAACCGCGAATGCCTTCGAAACTTTCTCGCGGATTTTGAGCAGCCAGAGCAGCCTGCAAATAACCGTCTTCGAGGGCACTTGGCGGTAGTATCTCCCGTAAGGCGTTTAGCCGTTCAATAAGGAACTTTTCATGCAGGCGGCGGTCGACGACCCAGTCCTCAGTAAAATCGGCGCTGGTTTGCAAGTCTTTCATACCCGCGAGATAATGACCCGCGGCAAGCTTTACCTTGCCCTGACGTTCCGCCGCCCACCCCATGACGGCAAAGGGCCACACGAGATCTGTTCGCAACTTGCCCACACGCTCGGCTTCGCGGTTTGCCCTTTCCCAATCTTGGCGGAGCAATTGCTCAACGGGCATGTTGGCGGCACGCGCAAGTTCGCCGCCTAGGTCATCGGGAATAAAGTTGGTATCAAACCGCCATCTGTGAAATTCGGACCATTTGACACCAACCTTCTTGGCTAATGTTTGTCCGCCGACCTCTCTACAATATTTCAACAACCCACTTGTCCAGTATTCCTTGCATAGCCTGCTGCGGATCGCAACTTCCGCCAGACCCACCGCCAATAAACTTCCGAATGACAACGTGCTGTCTACGGCGCGCTTCAATGGAGTCTGCCCGCTCAAGCGCTCCAGCGCCCAGTTTGCAAAGACGACTCGATCTCCGTCCAGATGACGGGGACTAGCTTCTTGCTGGAAATCAAGGGCGGCATCGAAGAGCAAGGCCTCACAGAGGGTGTTTCCATAAGGAGTCCAAACCGCTCCCTCATGAAGCCAGCCTATCGCTTCTGCTATGGACCCGTTTGGATGAATGCGCAGGCACAAATAGTCGCCGAACCAGTTTCCCAGGATGGGCAGCGTATCGGGGAGCATTGCTCCACCAGCTATTGCGCGAGGAATTTCTTCGGGCTCCAGCGCTGCGCCATACCCCAGCGATGATTCCTCTCTCCAGATTTCAGAATCGAACCATGCGATCACGTCGTCGGGAAGGTTCAAGTGGAAGAAATCAGCTACCTGAACTGACCACTTGCCGGCCATTGTCTAATTCTCGTGTATGCCGTTTACGACCAAGATTAGTCACGAACGGCCGAAAACGCAATCCGCTGCAATTCCTGCCGCATCTCCGAGGCATCCGAATTCGGTAAGCCGGCGCGCTGAATGAGCAGAACTACAAATAAATCCTTGTGCGGATCGATCCAGGCTTGCGTGCCGAAGGCGCCGCCGTGGCCGTAAGTGCCGGCGGAAAGCATCTCGGTGACGCCGGCCGGCTTGCGCACGACGCCCCAGCCGAGGCCCCAGCCCATGCCGTCGGTAAAGCCGGATTTGAGCTGGCCGGTTTGATCTTGCGTCATGGTCTTGACGCTCGCCTCGGAGAGGATCTGCTTGTCGCCTGCCGTGCCGCGGCGGAGCATCATCTGGTAGAGCCTGGCCAGGTCGCCGGCCGTGGAGTAAAGACCACCAGCCGGGATCGGATACTTTGCCCCGACGGGCGGGCCGATGATCGAGTTGGCGACGGGCTTGAGCTGGCCCTCTTTGCTGCGTTCGTAGGTCATGGCCGTTCGCTGCAACTGCTCCGTTGAGGGATAGAAGGTGGTATCGCTCATGCCGAGCGAGTCGAAGATGCGCTGCTTGAGGAACGACTCGTAGGATTGGCCGGACAGGACCTCGATGATGCGCCCCAGCGTGTCGATGCCGGTGTTGCAATAGCTCCACTTGCTGCCGGGCTCGAAGTCAAGAGGCCGTTGCGAGAAGGCCATGACGGCCTCGGCGAGCGTATGGTTGCGCTTGCCGTACAGGTTGGCAAGACCGCTGGGAGGCCCCGGCAGACCGGAGGTGTGGGTCAGCAGGTCGCGAACGGTAATGACCCGCGACGGCTTCTTCAGCGTCACGGCATCCTTGGATCGGTTGGCGACCAACATCTGGCCGCGAAACTCGGGGAGAAGCTTCTCGACCGGATCATCCACGGATAGCTTGCCTTCGTCAACCAGAATCATGATGCCGATGGCCGTGATCGGCTTGGTCATGGAGGCGATGCGGAAGAGCGTATCCGGCCGCATGGGGGTGTTCGATTCCAGGACCTGGCTGCCCACGCTCTCCAGGCTGATGATCTGGTCGTGGGTTCCGACCAAGGTCACCGCCCCGGCGATGATTTTATCGTCAACAAACTGCTGCATGCGCTCGCGGATACCGGCAAGCTTGCTCTTATCCGGTTCCGCGGCCGTTGCCGGGCGCGGCACAACCAAGGCCAGCAAGACCAAAAGGAAGAGCCCGCCGGCAAACCGGGAGCGAGACGCTGTGCAGCACATGAAGATTCTCCTTTGAAGTTGTTGCCTGCGTAGATTCGTAACACGAATGGCCTTGAATTGCCAGAGGCTGGTCGAAGGATTTTGCAACGGAAATGAGGAGCTGACCAGAAGTCAGACGTCGGAGATTAAGTGCTCGATTTGGGCGGTAAGGGAATAATAAAGTGTGCGGCTCTCAAAGGGCCGTGCCGGATCGCAAAAAAGGCTTCCAGTCCGACTCGGTGCTTGGAGCGTGAAGGCAGAGGCCAGAACAGAAGCGCCGCTTCTGACCTCTGACTGCTAACCTCTACTCTGATGCTGCTTTCAAATTCAGCCACGCGGACTATTCAATGCCACCATGCGTCCGGTCCGGCGTCAGGTGCGACGGTTGATCGGTGAACCAGATCCGTTCCCAGATGGAGCGGATTTGTCGCAGATCCTCGGACTGGTTGATCAATTCGTGAGTGCGCTCGTTGGGATCGCTGGAATATGCGGGGACCAGGCAACCTGCATTGGCAAACGCCAGCCCCGTAACGGCCGCCAGCAAGAGGATGCGCCGCATGGAAAGCCTCCCTGCCCCCTGAAGATACGGAAAAGAAATCGCCCGCACCTGCTGCGGTGGGTGATCTTGAGGGATTTATCGGTACGAGCGCAGAGAAACTTGAGGCAAAGTTTGCGGAAGATGCCGGCCGTTTTCGTAGGACGGATTGGCAATCCGTCCTACAGGTCAGCGCCAGGGGTAATCAGGGGGATTTGCGAACCCGGTTGCCGGACTTGGTGTCCGCGCTCTCTGCCTCGCCGTTGTCGTCGGCGCCCAGAACCACCGGCTCTGCCTGGTCTTCAAGAGAAGGCAGCCGGGCAAGCTTGCGGACCTTTTCTTCCATTTCCTTACCTGGCTTGAAAGTGACGACCATTTTCGGCTCAACATCCACGCGTTCGCCGGTGCGCGGATTGCGGGCCTTACGAGCCTTGCGCATCTTGACCTCGAAGACGCCGAAATTGCGTAATTCGATGCGCCCCGCTTCGATGAGGGTATCGACGATGGCGTCGAAGGTTTGCTGGACAATGTCCTTGGTCTTCAGCTGGGTCAAGCCGATCCGTTCCGAGATCTGTTTGACGATTTCTTTTTTGGTCACGCCTGAGTTCTCCTAACAATAGCCGGAGAGGGGGTCGCCCTTCCCGGGCTCCAGAGCAGTCGGATCTTTTCGACCCTGGTAAGCCGCAAGCGACAAACCATGTGGAAAACGCTTCAAGTGTAAAAGCCGCATAGGGTAATGTCAAGGCGAAAGGTCGTGGTCATCGCTTGTGCGGCCGTGAACAGGGCCAAACCTTGAGCCAACTGGGGGACAAATAACGGTCGTGCCGTCTATAATGCTGGCCATGAGCTCCTGTACTTGGTAGCCCCCGCTTGCCGAGCGGGGACCTGCTTTTCCGGCTTCCGCGCGGCAAGCGGAGCCCTACCGAGCGCCACCAGGAATCGCGTGGTTCGTCGCTTTGCGGCTTGTGATCCGAATTTCGGAAAGACCCTATGCTCCCGGTACTTATAACGGGTGGTTGCGGCTTTATCGGCAGCAATTTCATCCGCTATCTGCTTGAGGTGGACGCAAACACCCCCGTCGTTAACCTGGATCTGCTTACTTACGCCGGCAATCACGGCAACCTGAAAGACCTTGCGAGCCATCCGCGCTACCGGTTCGTGCGCGGAGACATCGCCGATGCAACCATCGTTCGCCAGGTGGTCGGAAGCGGCGTCAGCGCGATTATTAACTTTGCCGCCGAGAGTCACGTCGATCGCAGTATCGCCGACGCAGCCCCTTTTGTGCGCACCAACATATGCGGCACCCAGGTACTGCTGGACGCAGCCCGGGAATTCCAGGTCAAGCGCTATATGCAGATCTCCACCGATGAAGTCTATGGCAGCCTGGGAGCCAGCGGCTCCTTCACCGAGGAAACGCCGCTCGCCCCGAACAGCCCTTACGCCGCCAGCAAGGCCGGCGCCGATATGCTCGTCCGCAGCTATGTGCATACCTTCGGTTTGCCCGCGCTTATCACGCGCTGCTCCAACAACTACGGCCCGTATCAGTTTCCCGAGAAGCTGCTGCCGCTCTTCATCAGCAACCTGGCGCGCGGGGAGCCGGTGCCGGTCTATGGCGATGGACAAAACGTGCGCGACTGGATTCACGTCCGCGATCACTGCGCCGCCATCGAACGCGTCTGGCGTTCCGGCCGCGCCGGCGAGGTCTATAACATCGGCGGCCGCTGTGAGCGCACGAACCTGGATCTGACATACACACTGCTTGACGTCATGGGCAAGCCGCGCTCGCTCATCCGTTACGTCAAGGACCGCCCCGGACACGATCGCCGTTACGCCATCGACTGCAGCAAGATCGAGGCGGAACTGGGCTGGCGGCCGCAGATCGCCTTCGAGCAAGGGCTCCGCGACACGGTGCAATGGTATCTGGAGCATGCCGATTGGGTCGCCGGCATACGGACGGGAGAGTATCTGCAGTATTACGAGAAGCAGTATGGTAAGAAGTGACGAGTGACGAGTGACCAGTGTCGAGTGTCGAGTAGTCATTGGTCACTCGCCACTCGTCACTGGTCACTCGTCACTCGCCAGTTGATGATCATGCGCATCCTCATTACAGGAATCACAGGCTTCGCCGGCAGTTATCTGGCTGAGGCGTTGCTGATGGATAAGAGCGTGGAGCTCCATGGCACGAGCCGGGATCAGGAATGGTCTGCGTCCTGCGCGCATCTGGCGGAGCGGGTCAAGTTTCGCAGCTGTGATCTCTGCGATGCCGGGGCTGTGACGGCGGTGATTCGCGAGAGCCTGCCGGATCAGATTTATCATCTGGCCGGGTTTGCCCATGCGGGCCAGTCCTTTCATGATCCGGATGCGGCCTGGGCAGGGAACTTGACGGCCACGCGACGGCTTTACGATGCGATTGCCCGCTGGGGAGGCAGGCCCCGCGTGCTGTTCGTCGGCAGCGGCTTGATTTATGGCGATGTATCCGGGCCGGATAGTCCGCCTGACGAAGACGCGCCCTTTCATCCGAACAGCCCTTATGCAAGCAGTAAGGCGGCGGCCGATCTGGTTAGCTATCAATACACGGTAGCCCCGGGACTGGACATCGTGCGCGTGCGGCCGTTTAACCACATCGGCCCGCGCCAAGCGCCGCAGTTTGCGGTCGCGCACTTTGCGCAGCAGATTGCCGCTATCGAACGCGGTACTTGTCCCCCGGTGCTGGAGACCGGCGACCTGCGGCCACGCCGCGATCTGACGGACGTCCGCGACATGGTCCGCGCTTACATGCTTGTTATGGAACGTGGCCGAACGGGAAGGGCCTACAATGCCGCCACGGGCACCACCCAGTCGATGCAGGAAGTGCTCGAGCGGCTGCTGGCTCAGGCGCGCGTGAAAATCGAAACGCGCCAGCAAGCGGACCTCATGCGCGTCGCGGAAACGAATGTGGTACGCGCCAATGCCACGCGCTTACGCAAGGAAATCGGCTGGCAGCCGCAAATCCCGCTGCAGCAAACGTTGACCGACATTCTTGAATACTGGAGGCAACAGCCTTGAGAATCGCCGTCATTGGTACTGGTTACGTCGGCCTGGTCACCGCCACCTGTTTTGCCGAGAGCGGCAACGACGTCGTGGGCATGGACACCGACAAGCGCAAGGTGGATTTGCTCGATGCCGGCAAATTGCCGATCTATGAACCCGGCTTGCAGGAACTCGTGCAGCGCAACCGCCGCGAGGAACGCTTGCGCTTCACGACCGATCTGGCCAGCGCCGTGCGCAAGGCGGAACTGATCTTCATCGCCGTCGGCACGCCACAGGCAAGCGACGGCGCCGCCGACCTCGGCAACCTCTGGGCGCTGGCGGACGCGCTCGCTCCGCACCTGGACGGCTCACAAATCCTGGTCATCAAGAGCACGGTGCCGGTCGGCACCAACCGCGCCCTGGGCGACCGGCTGGCAACGCGGCTGCACCGCACCGTGGAAGTGGCCAGCAATCCGGAATTCCTCAAAGAGGGGGCGGCGGTGGACGACTTCATGAAGCCGGACCGGGTTGTCGTCGGCGTCCGCAGTGCAGCGACCGCCAATGCCTTGCAGGAGCTGTACAGCCCTTTTCTTCGCACGGAGCACCCGTTTCTGGTCATGTCACCTGAAAGCGCCGAAATGACCAAGTACGCGGCCAACGCCATGCTGGCCACCAAGATCAGCTTCATCAACGAAATGGCCAATTTCTGCGAGGCCCTGGGGGCCGACATCAATGACGTGCGCCGCGGCATCGGCCATGACGGGCGGATCGGCTTTCAATTCCTCTTCCCGGGCGCCGGCTATGGCGGCTCTTGCTTTCCCAAGGACGTGCGTGCTCTCGTGAGCATGTCGCGCCATCTGAAGACGCCGCTCCGCCTCATGGAAGCGGTTGAGCAGGTCAACGAGGCGCAAAAACGCATCCTGTTCCAGAAGATCTTCGCCCATTACGGGGCGGACTTGAAAGGCAAAACGCTGGCGCTCTGGGGATTAGCTTTCAAACCACGCACGGACGATATTCGCGAGGCGCCAGCCCTCGTGCTCATCGATCAGCTGTTGGCGGAAGGCGTTTCCCTGCGCGTGCATGATCCCGAAGCGTTGTCCAATGTGCGCGCGCTGTACGGCGATCGCCTGGTTTATTGCGATCGTCCTTACGGGGCGCTCGAAGGAGCGGACGGACTCGCCATCGTCACGGAGTGGCAGGAATTCCGCCGGCCTGACTTCGATTTGATGCGCAGGCTCATGCGCCAGCCGGTCGTCTTCGACGGCCGCAATCTGTATGAGCCCAAGATGCTGGCACAGCACGGCTTCAAGTACTATGCGATCGGACGGCAGTAGTGACGAGTGACAAGTGACGAGTGACGAGTGACCAATGATCACTCGTCACTTGTCACTCGTCACTCGTCACTTCTTCAACGATCCGCCACGACAACCAAACAATCGCACTGCCTGGTTAGGTAGGCGTAGAGCGTGACGAGCTTCGAGAGATGCTTTGTTCTCAGCCACCAATGCCAGGGGCTGAAGTGGCCGCGGTCGCAAGCCAGCCGGGCGGATTCGCGGAGCCAGTTGCTGTGCCGAATCTGCCGGATGGGACCCGGCCGAAAACCGGCGCGCTGCAGGATCAGCTGCAACGTCCAGGGCGCAAAGTGCGTGAGGTGCCGGGGTAAGTCCAATCCGAACCAGGCCGAGCCGAACCAGCGAAAGGGAAGACTATCGATATTCGGCACCGCCACAATGAGTTGACCGCCCGGCGCCAGCAGCCGGTGCGCCTCGCGCAGCACGGTGAGCGGCGCGTGTACGTGCTCCAGCGAGTGCCACATCGTGATCAGATCAAAGCTGGCCGGCTCCAGGTCCAGGTGAGGCAGCGTGCCGACAAACGCTGGCAGTCCCAATTGCTGGACGCGCTCGACCGCCGCGGCCGAGACATCCAACCCCGTTACGTTCCAGGACAGGTCGCGCATCTTGAGCAGAAAGGAGCCGCTGCCGCAGCCGAAGTCCAGGAGCCTGCCCTGGCCGCGGCGTACAAATGCCTCATATTCTTTGCGCGGCTGGTGGCAGGCGCGCAGGAGCCGGGAACGCGCCTTCACGGGTTTGCGGCGGCGCAGCCGATGGGGGCGGTAGGCTTCGGGGTAAAACTGGTCCATGCACTCGGGCCTGGGCCGGGGATTCGTGAAACACAGGCCGCATTCCTGGCACTGCACGGCGGCGAACCAGAAGCCGGTGCCTCCGGCCGTCGAATCCGGGGCTTCGACGAGCGACTGCCAGTTGCGGTTACCGCACAGGAGGCAGGCAGGCTCTTCCCAGGCAATGGTAGGTCCCGGCTCGGCGGCGGGGGCAGCCAGGTCGCGCGGAAAGAAGCTCATGCAGTCAGAATCTCCGAATGCTGTTCGTCGCCTCTGCAGGTAGCAGCGTGGACCGAACTATACAAATTGCAAGGGAATCGGTCAATTCCGGCACTTCGGCGGCTATCCGGGAACCAGGAAAGCCGCTGCCGCGTCAAATGGGCATAAACTTCCCATTTACCCTTTGCAATAACCCCTTGGTTGCGATTATGATGGGTGGAGTCTTTTCGTTAAACGGGTAATCGGGCTGGATTCTGATTTCGGGGGTCTTACCCTGTTAGCCGACCTCCTTCATGCGCAATGGCGTTCACGTTTGCTTAGGCGGAGACCTTTATCATGGCGACGACCGCGAGTTTCAAGCAGCAGTGCCCGAGCTGTGAGGCGATGGTGCCGATTCGGGACCCCAACCTGATTGGCCGCAAGATCGACTGCCCCAAGTGCAAATACCGCTTTGTGGTGGAAGACCCGGGCACCAGCGCCGACGAGGACGAAGATGTCAAGCCAGGCAAACGCGATAACGGCAGGGGCGCCAAGAACAAGGCGGGGGCGCGGCGCCGTGATGAAGATGACGAGGACGAGGAGGACGTTGCCGCCAAGAAAGCGGGCGGTAATAACAAGCTTGTGCTGGGGATTGGGCTGAGCGTCGTGGCAGTAGGCCTCCTGGGCGTGGTCGGCTATCTGCTTTTCGCCAGTGGCGATAGCTCCAGCAAATCGTCGTCAACGCCCACGCCGGCGCCGGTAGCCAGCAAGCCGCCGGAGAACGAGGCGCCCAAGGACACAGAGAAGAAAGAGGAGGCCGCGGCCGGATCGGCTGTCTCGTATGAGTTCCTCACCAATCTCTTGCCTCCCGATATCGAAGGCGCCTGCCTGGTGCACATGCAAGACCTGATGCGGACGACCCTGGGCCGGGCCATGTTCGAGTCGCCCGGCTCCTTCCGCAGCCAAGCGCTGCAGGACCGGCTCGGCTTTTCGATCGATGACGTCGATATCATCGTGCAGGGTTGGAATTTCAGCCAGAACTGGTCGCTCAACATCGTGCACACCACGAAGCCCCTCAATCTGGAGAAGGTCCAGGCGGCACTGCGTGCCAAGCCGGTCGAGGAGAAGGACCGGATCGAAGGGCAGGAGTATTTCATCCTGGACAACAATCCCTGGCTGGACATGCTCGGCCAGGCAAGCTTCGCGATGGTCGTGCAAGCCAATCCGGCGATTATACCGCCACGCTCCGGCGCGCGCGCCCTGCGCGTCTACGATACCCAGACCCTGGTCTTCGCTGATGCCAGGCCGATGCAAAACTTCCTGAGCAAGAAAGGCGTCTTCGACAAGAAGTCGCCGGATGCGCCTGCGCCGTCGGGAGACGCCAAGCCGAAGGACGGCGGGGACGAGACCGCCGGCGGACCGCAGGGTATGCGCATGCGCATGGGTATGGGCGGCCCACAAGGCATGGGCGGCAATCCCATGATGCAGCAGCAACAGGGCAACCAGCCGAAACCCGAGGAAGCCACGCCTTCCGGCGCCTACCTGACCATTGACCCTGCCCTGAAGACCATGTTGGACCGCGTCGAGGCCAAGCATCCGGTGATCAGCCTGGCCCTGGACACCCTGGCAGCGCAGCGCAGCCGCATCTCGCTGCAGGAGCTCAAGCTCCTCAACATCGCCACCATATTCCAGGAAGCAAGCATTATCGGCGCCGCTCTCAACTTCAAGGACGGCATCACCATCACGCTGGGCGCCAGTTACCGCAATGACGATGACGCCGCCAAGCATCTGAAATCGACGCAAAAGCAGGATGGTCCCGACCTGGCAACCCTGCTCAGCAAGGCGATGGACATCAAGGTTGAGTTCACAGAAGAAGACCCTGAGCAAGCCGCCTTGCAAGCCGGCGAGGGCATGCCGGGTATGGGCGGCAGGGGTATGGGCATGCCCGGCATGATGCCCGGCATGATGCCCGGCATGAGCGCCATGAAGCCCAGCATGGGCGCCGGCGCTGGCGGCGGTACCCCGGCCATGCCACCTCGCGGTGCGGGCGCTATGCCTGGCAACAGACCCGGCGATGGGGGCGAGGGGACCATGGGCTTGGGCATGGGCGGGTCGGGACGGCCAGGCGGCATGGGCATGGGCATGATGGGCCAGCAGGGAACTGAGACGAAGAAGGACGAAAAGCCCAGCTCCACCGTGCTCCTCAAGACGCCCGACAAGAACCTCATGCTGCTTGTCATCCACCTGATCGAAGCGGGCCCCAACAGCAAACTGATCAATGGCCGTCTCCGGCAAATGGTCATGCAGCAGAAGGGCAACCTGGACATGGCCGGCGGCCAGCTCCGCTTGCACGAACTCGGCATCGCGGTCCGCAGCTATCCCGAGTCGGACCTGCACCGGGGCGTATTCCCGCGCGGCACGCTCGAACGGGAACTTCCCACTACGCGCGATGGCAGGCCCTATCCTCCGAATCAGCGCATGAGCTGGATGGTTGAACTACTGCCTTATCTCGGTCCCGAGCAAAATGCGCTCTATTCCTACATCACGAAAGAGAACAGGCAGAAATCATGGTACCATGAGGATAACTTGCCGATCGCCTCGGTGCTAGTGCCGCAATTTCTCGATCCGTCGTATCCGCAAAGCTCCTGGTGGGCCAAGGCGCCGAATGGCGAAGCGGTGGCCGGCACGCATTTTGTCGGCATTGCCGGCATAGGCCTCGACGCCGCGGATTACTCCGACGGCGATCCGACCGTGGCCAACAAGCTTGGCATCTTCGGCTACGATCGCCAGATGCGTTTGTCGGACGTCACCGACAAGACCTCCAACACGATCTTGCTGGTCCAGGTGCCGCCCACTTACAAGCGCCCCTGGATGGCTGGCGGCGGCAGCAACGTCGTCGGCGTACCGGAAACCGGCAGCATTCGCCCCTTCGTGAGCACCTCGCGCGACGGCAAACGCGGCACCAACGTCCTCATGGCGGACGGCTCGGTGCGGTTTATTTCGGAGAATGTTTCCGATGACGTCTTCAAGGCTCTCTGCACAGCGAAGGCTGGCGATCCGGTCTTCCTCAATCGCGATGCGCCGCTGGTGCCGCCCCCGGAGGGTCAGCCCGAGTTGAAGGTAATCCAACCGCAAGTGCTGACGGCGCCGCCGAAACCTCCTAAACCGGTTGAAACCATCAAGGAAAGCAAGAAGGAAGATTCTGAAGAAAAGGTGGTCGCCATCTTGAAGACGCATTGTCTAACGTGCCACTCGGGTGCTCGAGCAAGAGGTCCCAGAGGCGGTCAGCCTTTTCAGCTGTTCACGAGCGCAGGCACTTTGAATCCTAATGCCGACAAGGCGAAGATGGCGGAGATGGTGGAAAGCGGAAAAATGCCGCCCCGAAACCCGAACCGTCCGCAAATTCAAGCTGAAGAAATTGCCCTTATCCTGAAATGGGCGGGTGGGAAAAACTGACCTGCTCGCAACTAGGATCGATATAACCTGTGGATCGACCGGCCGCTCATCGAAGACGCTCGATGAGCGGCCTTTTTTGTCCGGAGTCGTCGAAGAGTAGCTCGGATGGTGCTTCCCTTGTTTCTCGGCGTAGATGTCGGCACGCAAAGTTTACGCGCCTCCCTGGTCGATTCTTCCGGTAATTGCTGCGCCGGGGCAATTCATGAGATCGAAACCGTGCATCCGCAGCCTGGCTGGGCGGAGCAAGAGATCAATGCTTGGTGGCAAGCGGCTCGCAGCGCGATCGGCAAAGCTCTGGCGAATGCGCGTGTTTCCGCGGGCCAAATTGCAGCCATCGGCCTGGATTGCACGGCCTGCACGGTCCTCGCCTGCGACGCCGCGGGCCAACCCCTTCGACCGGCACTCCTTTGGATGGACCAACGTGCCTATCGCGAGGCAGAAGAAATCAGTGCCACCGGCGATCCCAGCCTACGCTACGTCTCCGGCGTTGTCTCGCCTGAGTGGATGTTGCCCAAGGCGCTATGGCTGAAACGGCACGAGCCGCGGACCTACCAGTGTGCCGAGCGCCTGGTGGAATGTACCGACTGGTTCATGCACCGACTCACCGGCGAGTGGACCTTGTCGCTCAATCACGTCACGGTGAAGTGGAACTACGCGCGCCCGGATGGAGGCTGGAGCACAGCCTTGCTCCGCCGGGCGGGTCTGGAAGAGCTGCCTGAGAAATGGCCGTCGCGCATCGTCCCCTTGGGAAAAGGAGAGGCACGGCTATCAACCAAGGCCGCCGCGGAGCTGGGACTACGGCCGGGCATTCCGGTCGCCCAGGGCGGCATCGACGCTTACCTGGGCATGCTCGGCATGGGCGCGGTCGGCGCGGGAGACCTGGCCATGATCATGGGCTCGAGCACCTGCCACCTGGCCATGTCGGAGAAAGGCGTGTTCGGCAGCGGCATGCTCGGCTGCTATCCCGACGCGGTCGTCGAAGGACTCTACACCCTGGAAGGCGGTCAGACTTCGACCGGCTCCATTATCAACTGGTATCGTCAGCACTTTGCCGGCAACGAGGCCGCCGAGGCCGAGCGCAGCGGCCGCAACGTCTACGAGATTCTGGACGCCAAGGCCGCCGCCGTGCCGGCCGGCTCAGACGGTCTCGTTTGCCTCGATTACTGGCAAGGCAACCGCTGCCCCCTCAAGGACCCGCGGGCGCGCGGCACGCTCTGGGGCTTGACCTTGTCGCACGGGCCAGGACACATCTTCCGCAGCATCTACGAAGCCACGGCCTTCGGAACCCGGCACATCCTGGAAGATCTGCACAGCCACGGCTTCACGGTCCAGCGTATCTTCGCGGGCGGCGGCGGCGCCAGGAGCCGGCTCTGGCTGCAGATCCATGCCGATGTGTTCGATCAGCCGATTCATGTGCCGCGTGACAGCGAGGCCTGCGTGCTGGGCTCGGCGCTGGTAGCCGCCGTCCACTGCGGCCACTATGCCGACTTCAATGAAGCAGCCCAGCACATGGTGCACAGCGCCGCCGTCATTGAGCCGCAAGGCAGCAACAGGGCAGCCTATGACTACTTCTATAAGAAGTACCTGGCGACTTACCCGGCTTTACGCGGGCTCATGCACGACCTGTCTGAGGGGAAGTAGCTGGCCGATGCACCTGGTCAGTACATCTCGATGATGAACTCGCCGCCGTGGGCAGGATTGCCGATCAGTTAGAACTGCGGAATCATCACGCGCTCCCCGCCCTTCAGCGCCGACTGATGCGCGCAGATGCCGACCATCGTCCAGTTCGCCGAGGTGGCGGCGTCCGGCATGGCGGGCCGTTCCCCCGTCACGGCCAGCAGCCAGTTGTGGGCTAGATGCGGATGCGAGCCGCCGTGGCCTGCCCCCTGGATGAACGACAGATGGTCCGCGTCTTGAATGGTGCCGGTGAATTTGCGGATCGGCTGAGGCAAGAGCTGCCCGTAGTCCGGCACCTTGACGCGCTGAGGAATCTTGGGTTCCGGGAGCCCCTTGGTGTGGATGATGGGCTGCTCATTCTCCACCTGCTGCCACTCGAAGCTTTTCTTGCTGCCGGTGACGTCAAAACTTTCGCGATATTGCCGGGCCGTATCGAACAGGCTGCGCGTCACCTCGGCAACCACGTCCGAGTCCTTGATCTTGAACGTGGCCGTCTCCAGGGCGAATGGACTGCCGTAGCGGCCGATCAGCTCCTCGCGGATACGGCCGGAGCCGTGGCAGACCACGCTCTCCGCATGCTTGCCCACGAGCGCCAGGCAAGGGCTCACGCAGTGGGTCGCGTAGTGCATGGGCGGCAGCCCGGGCCAGTAATCCGGCCACCCGTCCATGTCCTGCTGATGCGAGCCGCGCAGGAACTGCACGCGGCCCAGCTCGCCCTTGTCGTACAGCTCCTTGACGAATAGGTACTCCCGGCTGTAGACGACCGTTTCCATCATCATGTAGACCTTGCCTGATTTCCGCTGGGCTTCGACAAGCGCCTTGCACTCCTCCACGGACGTGGCCATCGGCACCGTACAGGCGACATGCTTGCCGGCCTTGAGGGCCGCCAGGCTTTGCGGCGCATGATCGGGAATCGGAGAATTGATGTGCACGGCATCTACGTTCGGGTCCTGCAGGAGCTTGTTGAAATCGCTGTAGCGCACCTTGACGCCGAACTTGTCGCCGCACTCGTTCAGCCCTTTTTCATTGCGCCGGCAGATTGCGTACATCTCGGCGTTCGGATGATTCTGGTAAATCGGAATGAATTCGGCCCCAAAGCCGAGCCCAACGATTGCCACGCGGATTTTCTTGCTGGACGCCATGGTGAAGTTCCTCAGGTGTTCGAAGAGCGAACTGCGAAAGTGCGTGCAAGATAATGCGGCGTTACGCCAAAGGCAAGAGGCAAGCAGGAAAATGACAGAAGCAGCTTAGGACTCTCATTTCCACCGTTACTCTCACGAGGCTGAGAGGAGCAACTCGGCAAGCGAGCCGAAAAATATCCCCATGCGCTTGGCCGACTTGGCCCGCAGTCCGTCCGCCGGGCAATCATTGGCCGACGGACGCCGGGGAAGAGAGGCCGGCCATCTTGGCATTGCCGTTGGCTATCTTCTACCGTTGTGGCAATTAGCCTTACAAACGATTGCTTACCCACCTTTGTCTTGGCACGAGACCCATGCCGATGAGCCCCAGGCAGGTAAACCACGTCCAAACAAGAATGGTGGCCAGCGTGTTATTGAAGCCGTAGGCGTGCAGGCCGACGCCGAGCTGGTTCGTGCCGATGAACGACCAGCCCGTGACCATGATGCCGACGATGGACAGCACGGCTACACCGCGCTGCTTGACGAGGCCGGCCCAACGGGCATGCAGAATAAGCGCATTCCACAGAACGATGATCAGGGCGCCATTTTCCTTCGGGTCCCAACCCCAGAACCGGCCCCATGAATAATCCGCCCACAGCCCGCCCAGCACCGTGCCGGTGAAGCTGAGGAAAGTGGCAAAACAGAGGACGCCGTAGATCATCTGCGAAAGCACCTTGTTCATGTCGCGGTCCAGCGCCGGCGTGACCACGCCAAGGATGACGTAAATCAGACCGATTATGCCGGCCACGACCGTGGCCACATAGCCGAAGGTCACGATGGTGACGTGCGTGGCCAGCCAGAAGTTGGTGTCGAGCACGGCCTCCATCATCTGCAAGGTGTCGCCGCTCCCGGCCAGATGATGGGCCAGCAGCATCGACAGGAAACCGGAGACGGCGGCCACGACCGTGCCGATGCCGTTCCGGTACAGATGCTCCAGAATGAGGCCGAGCAGCACGCAACCCCAGGCGATCCACACGGCCGCCGAATAGAGATTGGTGACCGGAGGCCGGCCCTGGAGATACATGCGCGTGATGAGGGCCCAGCTGTTCAAGAGCAGCGTAAAGAGCGCCAGCCAGAACGCGGTTCTGCACAGGATTTGCCCAGCAATATCCGTAAACGCGGTGAGCAGAAGCCCAACGAAGGCCAGGGCGAAAACGATGACGTAGAGAACGATGCATTGATAGAAGGGCGCCAGGTCGTCAAAGAACGCTTCCGTGCGCACACGCTTCATATCGCAACTGGCGGAGGCGTCGGCGTGGCCCAGGTAACCGTCCACTGCTTCATTGAAGCGCTCGGGGTCATTGTCGCCGTGTGCCGTCAGGATGGCCAGCATCGCCTTGGCCTCGGGCGGCCCTTCCTCGCGGGCTTTCTTCAGCTCTGGTTCAAACATTGCCACGAGCTTTGCCATGGGCAGATTCTTGAGCTGTTGCCTATTCAGGCCCTGCCCGGCCGCGATCTGTTCCAGCCGCATCAGGGCGGTTTCCCGAATTTCCTGCTCGGCCTGGACCAAGGATTGCCATTTACCGTCCGCGCTGTCCGCAGGCACGATCCCCGGCGCCTGCAAGTGGGCGAAGCCGTAGTACAAATCCAGATGGCGGCGCAGCTCGAGCAGCTTCGTGTCGAACAGGTCGAGTTTCTTCTCGTCCAGCTTGACAGCACGCTTGGCTTCCCTTTCCAGAGCGTCGAAATTGTCCTGCTGCGCCAGTTCCGCAATTGAATAACGCCACGAGCCGGGACGGTGAGGCAGGTGCAAGAAATCGACCAGCTGGACGTTCTCAATGCGAAAAACCTTGTACTTGGAGGCGGGGTTCTCCTTGCTCAAAGGATCGCCGCCAGCCATCACATCAAGCAGCCACTCCAGGGCGGAATGTTCGTTCTTCTTGTCGTCTACGAAGGTGCTGCGGTTGCTAATCACCATAAGGCTGGTGCGGGCCAGCGTATCGAGCGGCTTGATGCGGCCGCTGTCCTGGCAGGGGATCTTGCCGGCCTCGGCGAAGTGCATCTTGCTTTTCGGGCCCACGGGAACAATTACGTTACAGAGATAAATCACGAAAAAGAGGAGTGCGGCGATCGGCACGACCCACGCCCAGCCACTCCTGTCGAGGGTCGTCGGGTTCTTCGGTTTCGAAGTGAAAAGCGCGATCAGCACCGTCAGAAGGCCGCGCCTCGTGAGTATATCGAGGGGACCAAGCGATCCGATATCAAAGGACCTTCTGGAACGGAGAAACGCTACCAAATGCAAGCCGAAATGGACCAGCATGCCGAGCGCCACCATGCCGCAGGCCCAGTAGGGCATCTGTGAGCCGGGATTGTGCACCACCTGCAGTACGGTGCCGCCATCGTTCTGGAAATATCCTGATTGATAGAAGGTTTCCCCGTTGTACACGAGCGGATTGTTCATCGAGATCTTGATGCCGCCACGATCTTCCTTGGTCTCGGGGTTCACAATGTGGACGGTACTCACAAAGTCCTTGGGAATCTCTGTACCGGGATACTTGCCATGCTGGAAATCGGTCAATTGCAGCGTGAATGGTTTGTAATCCCGTTTCGGTCGAAAGCTGAGCGCGTATTTCTTACCGTCCACCTGCAGATGTTGTGGCAGAAATTCAAACTGGCGAAGCGTAAGGTTCGGATAGAGCCAGGGCGACAGCAAGTACGTGCCCAGCGAGTCGTGGTTCTTCTTGTCCTTGAAGGTCACGCGCACGGCAGGAACATCCTCGCGTCCGCCAGGGTCAACGCCGTTTTCCTGGGAGCGCGGCACGATGGCAAAGGCCTCGCCCTCCACATTCATGACCACGCCATTATTCTGCGGTCCGCGCTCCACCAGGCTCGTGTTGGGCAGGTATTCCACGACTTCCACGTCCGCCGGCAATTGCGGATCGCTTATCGTATTGCCCGGTTTGAGTTTCGACGCGGGGATAACGACCACATGGTCCTTGCCGGGCTCCGAGGAATCGATGAGCGCCAGTTCCCGTGCGCTGCCGCCGAACATGGGCGGACTGTTGACGTCCGTAAAACCCACTGTCTCGTTGAGAGCTATCGTCATGCGCGATTCGACGGCAAAGAGTCCGGTCACCAGTTCGCCAAGCATCATGACGACCACGCCGGCGTGAAGCACGAGAATGCCCGAGCGCTTCCAGCTCACCTTGAAGCGCACGGTATGCGCGGCCAGCAAGTTGGCCAGCAGCAGGCCGCCCAGGAGCCAGCCCCCCGGAAACGGAAATGAGCCGCTGACTTGGGTGTCTTGACTGACATGAAAGAAGACCTGACCGAAGCGGACGAAAACTTGCCACGGGATCCAGGCCAGCCAGGTGCGGAAGTAGGCATGCAGGACGGTGCCGATGCCCTGATCGACCTGGGCCAGCGTGCCGAAGAAGATCAGCAGGATGGACAGCGCCATCAAGAACACCGTGATGCGCAGAGACGCCGCCGCCTTAAGGCAACGAATGGGAAAGGGCTCCGCCTTGGTCTGGGGGCGCTTGGCCTGGCCGTTGGCGAAATCGCTGCTGATCTTGGCCTGGGTTCTTTCCGCCGTCTTGCTCATGGATTGGCTCCTTTGCCGCCGGCAAACTTCACCGATTTGAGGAAGGCCTCAAAGGCTTCCTTGTGCTTGCCGACCAGCTCGGCGGGGCCGGTCATTTTGACGAACCAGGTCTCGCCGGCATGGGGAACTCCCACGCCGAGCATGCGGACGCGCGGTGCGCCGCCTTGCGACTCGGGGCCGGTGAGGTCCACGTAGTAGGCTTTTTCGCCGCCGACTTCCCGTTCCTGAATGTCCTTGCCGAGCTGCTCGCTGCCGATCTCCCCGAGGCCGACCTGGCCGCGCCAGCGCATCACGTTGGCCTCCCGGCCGCCGACATCGCCCGCGAACTTGGTCACGACGACTTCAAGCGCCGTGCGCTTTGCTGCGTCCCCTTGATGAGCAAAGGGCGCCATGCCGCCCGCGAAGGGCGGCATCTTCTTGCCGCTGCTGGTTCCCGTGAAATCAACGGTCGTCGCATCCACGCCATCGACCTTTACGATCGTCGTGACTTTGGGCAGGTCTGCCTCCTCCTTAAGCTTGGGCAGCGACAGCTGCCCGCGCCAGCGGTTGACGTTTTCGAGCACAGGAGAAGGCGGCAGGACTGTAATGGTCATCTCCAGGTTGTCAGCGGACTCAAGCCGTAAGGTGGCATAACGCATGTCATTGCCGGGCTCCTGCTTCCAGCCACCGGGGGTTGTCCAGGCGACCGGCTCCGCCGCATTCTTGGTGAAGTGGAATGAGTGAAGCACGCTTTCAAAATCGTTCTTGCGGGCTGATACCGCGGCTTCGGGGCCCTGGAGTTTCAGGAACCATACCTGATCGCCGCCGGGAATCAATGCGGCCAGCATGCGTTCCTTGATCTTGATTTCGTCCCCAATCCGGAAGGCGGCGAAACGCGGCGGTTGCGGGGCCGGACTTTCCCTCCAGCCGGCCGGGACAACATAGGTAAGCGGCTTGACACTGGTCGCGACGTCATACGAACGAATCTCATCCTGCTGGCAGCCCAGCGCGATCGCCAGCGCCAGCATGGGCAGGATTAGCAGGAAGAGGCGTTTCACTCGCATACGGATCTAACCTTCAACAGGGAATCTTGCAGACTCGCTTCTTCTGTTACGCTCTTGACTTGCCTGCGGTCCGCGAGGCGATCAAGCGGGCAGCGCCGCGCACGAGCGACTCGAAATAAGCCGAGGGACAGCCAGCAGTTATCGTGGCACGGTCAGTGGCGGCAGTCAAGTCACTTCGGCATGCGGCAACAAGGTGCGGAAGACACGGCGGGTGGGGCGGGCAAGCGCTCGGAACTTCAACAAAGCGGCAGCGGGCTCCTTCTCTCTAGTGTCCCCAAAAGCCGATGTCCTGGCAATAGGATTCGCCGGTAGTGTCTCGCTTTGCCGTATTGTCGCCTTTCGCTCCGCGAAAGCCGACAAACTGAGACACTACCGATTCGCCCCCACCCAGGTCAGGATTCTGATTCGACCGGGTCCTTCATCCATCCGACTTTGGGTCTGTAAAATCGAAGCTCCGATCGGCACGAGGTTCCGGCGCGTCCGGGGCACGCCGTGGCGCTGGCCGGCGCTGTTCTTCCCGGCTCTGCGCGCTTTGCCGTCGGCTGGCGGCGCGAATGCGGTACCAGCGGACCAGATTGTAAAGCACGAGGGCGAAGACCGGCCAACCCAGCGAGACGCGCGTCCCTTGGATATTGAGGGCCGCGCTCTCGGGGTGGGTGCGCTGCCAAAAAATAATGGCAAACCCGGCAATCAGCCAAAACAGAGCCATGGCCAGGTTGAACATGCCTTGCTCTCCTTGCGGACGAAATCGACACCCTTCCCCCATTCTTGGGCGTGCAGGACCTGCTGACAATCCCAACGCGATGCATAGGATGTTGTGCAACTGGAGAATTACGAACTGCTTCGCGAGGTGTACCATGGGTTATCCAGCCATTCCCGCAGCCGATCTCAAGTTACTGGGCAAATACGACACGCCGACGGTGTGTAACGTCATCGAACTCTTCGGCTGCCGTTCCCATGTCACGGGTTACATGGACCAGCGCATCAAAGCCTGCTTCCCGAAGCTGCCGCCGATGGTGGGCTACGCCTGCACGGCCACGTATCGCTCCGCGGCGCCGCCGCGCGCAGGCAACGTGTATTCCAGCCTCGGCGACCAGATCGCGTTTTTCGCGGACCTGCCCGGGCCCGCCGTGGTCGTCTTTCAGGACCTCGACGATCCGGTTGCCGCCGCCACGTTTGGGGAAGTGATGTGCACGACCTACAAGGCGTTTGGCGCCGCCGGCCTCATCACCAGCGGCGCCGCGCGCGATCTCGACCAGGTGGAAGCCCTGAATTTTCCCTGCTTCAGCAACGGCGTCATCTGTTCGCACGGCTGCTGCCACATCGTGCAGATCAATGTCCCCGCTCACGTCGGCGGCACGACTGTCCACACTGGAGACCTGATCCACGGCGACCGCAACGGCGTCACGACCATCCCCATCGAGATCGCCTCGGCGGTGGCCCAGGCGTGCCCGGAGTTCATGGCAGCGGAATCCGTGATTCTGGATTATTGCAAGTCCGGCAAGGTCGATGCGAAAGGCTTCGCGGCGGCGCAAAAGGAATGCCGCGACCGCATTGACAAGCTGGGCCGCAAACTCAAAGCCCGTTAATTGGCGGCAAGTTTCCAACTTGCCGCTTGTCCCGCGGCAAGTTGCAAACTTGCCGCCACAGTCGCCGCAGGCTTACATTGACACTCCATTTACTGCCGGCTACTATCGACACGATCTGGTTTTCCGGCCCCTTAGCCAAGCGGTAAGGCAGCGGATTGCAAATCCGCCATCCCCGGTTCGAATCCGGGAGGGGCCTATCCCTTCGTTCTCGATGCAATCCGGTGCAACCTCGTGCAGATTAGTGCGGATCGTCTTACCCGCTTGCGGAGTTGTGGCGTCGCGCGTCTTCGGTTTTTCCGCGCTCTCGGTGCAATCTGGTGCAACCCGTAGCAAAGATGATGCAGGCAGAACGGCACCATTTTCGGCACCTCTCGGCACCACTGTGGGCACCTCGGAACCGCTCGCGCTCTCCGTTCCGGTGGCTCGCAAGGCGTTGGCTTCCGCTTCCGGGATCTCGCTAGAAATGCTGGGCAGGCAATTTACCGAGTCCGTCAGATCGATCAGCTGCGTGTGCGTGTAGCGGTCCAAGGTCAGCGAGATCGTTGAATGCCGGGCCAGCGTCTGGGCGACCTTCGGATGCACGCCCGCCGATGCCAGATTGCTTATGTATTGGTGCCGGAGCGAATGGAAGTCGAATACTCGGTCGCGGTCGTCCCGGTACACCAACGCTGTGCTTGCCTGGCGTTCGCTTCGTTGCTGGGGCGTTGTTGCTGCCCGAATCCAGGCAGCGCGCGCCGCCGATAAATCGGCGCGAACCAACTTGGCAGCGTGATTCACCCAGCCCCCGGGCCACAATCGCTCGTGAGGAGGCTTGTCTCGAAGCCATTCAGCTAAGAGCAACGCCACATCGCGGGGCAGCGGCTGGCTGTCCTGGCGCCGACGCTTAGAGTAGGCCGCGTCGACGGCTACGCATGGCGAATCGCCCGACAGCTGAAATGACTCCGACGTCAAGGAAGCCAGCTCCGAGCACCGAAGACCACTCGTTGCCGCCAGCATGTAGAGCATTCTGCGATATTCGCCACTAAGCTTCCGGACCCGTTTGCCCAACCGTGCGGCCTCAAGAAACATCGCGAACTCGTCGGGCGGTAGGCACCGCCGCTCGAGGCGTATGTCAATCTTGGCGTTCATGGCTGCTAAGTGAGCCAGCGGGTTACGATCGGTTCGATTATCCTTGACCATCCAGGAGAGGAACGACTTGATGCAGCCCAGGTAGTAATTGCTGCTCTGGATGCTCAGTCGCCCCGCAGCACGTTCATTTTTGAGCCAATCGACCATGGCCGAGGCCGACACGTCGCGTAAGTACAGGACCCGGCAGCCGTCGACTATCGCCTGGACGCGGTTGCACGTTTGCCGGGCATGTTTCTCGGTATTGCCTTTGCCTTCCAGGAAGCGCCGAAAGTCGGCCAGATGCTCAGTCAGGGGCCGCTTGATGTGCTTCTCGAATGGGCTTTCCAATCCGGCGATCCGGAGCTCGACCTTGCGGACCGACTCGTTCAACATCGCCTGGGCGGCGGCCTTATCCGCGGCGAGGGGAATGCGGCGCTCTATGCCATTCTGGTCGCGAAACCTGCCCCACCACTTCCGCGACCGGGACTTGATCTTCTGCCCGGTGTTCGGATCGGTGACGGTAATCGGTTTCTTGTAGAGGCTCGCCATGCTTCCTACCTCGCGACGGATCGCCGTAGCGCGAGGACCACAGTTGCTCGTTTGCGGACAGAGTTCAAGGCCCAGGTGGACAATCTCAACCGAATTTGTCCGATTTACTTTCTGGGCTGTTCAGCGACTTTTCTTGCTTCCCATTCCTGTCGGCGCGGGCAGCCGGCAGCCACCCAGGCACGCAATTCGGCGACACGCCACAGGGTTGACCTGCCAATCCGAATCGGCCGCGGAATCCGGCCAGCCGAATCCCATGATCTCCACGTGCGTAGGCACTTCCCACACAAGGCCGCTGCTGCTCTGCCCCCCAACAAGAGCGATTCTGGATGCGCTGGCGGACATTGGTCATGCCTTAAGGTTAAACGGCTATTCATCGAAAATCTCCCGAGCGTTCGCTATTCACAGATCGATGCGTTGCAGTTCTGACACGGGCGATTCGTCTCCGTAATTGCTCAGGCTCAAACCAGAATCCTTAGCCGGTAACGCGGTAATTTCCGGGCGTCCCACTCATTGCCCATTGCCTCCAGGCAACTCAAAATGGTTTCCCTCTTTGCCGATGAAGATGTATTCGTTGGCAAGGCCGGAGTGGCGCTGGGCTCTGCTAAGCACGGAAAGAATCTCGGCCTCGACGGCAAGGTTGATGCGGCTGGAGACAGCCTTGGGATAGGTCTGCAGCCAGTTGGCCAGTCGCGGTGTCGGCAGAATGATCCGCCCCTGCGTTGCGTACTCCTTCACGTAGAAAGCAAAACTAACGACCAGGTCGTACTTGCGTCCGTGGCTCTCGCGCAGAATGAGCGTTCGCGACTCGGCACTTGCTGCAGCCAGTGTGAACGCGTCTTGGCCGGCCGGTGCGATTACCCGCGGCCACCCGTCAAGGAATTGACACCAGAAATCTTCCGGGTCGATGTGCCTGGAGGAAGCAAAAACCTTAACAACGGATTGCAGCACGTTGGGCTTCGCGATCTTGAGGTTCTTCAGGACCCGCGCAAGCTCGAAGGGAAGCCTTCGCTCTCCTACCGGGCGCAGGTAATCGCTCCAATCAGCGAGCAACCGTCTTGCGGCTTCTTCGAAATTGGCAGGGTTCTCTTGTCTTTCCTGCTTGACTGCCTGCCTGCCTGTCCTGGCTTCGATCCGCGCATCCCGAGCATGGTCGCCCTGTTCTCCATGGTTGGCCTGCTTGGCATGTATGGCTTGGCCAGCCTGGCCTGGCTGTTCGCCCTGGTCGACATGACGAGCATGCTTGACTTGTTTGTCGTCTTGGCCATGACGGGCATGCAAAACATGTTCTACTGCTGGGCTGATTGTCTTGATTGTCTTGGTGGGCGCGGTTGCCGAGCGCCCAGGCGGAGTTGCCCAGTCGAACTCTTGGATGATTTCTCCTAGCCGTTCCTGAAGGTGTCCGAATCCCGGCACGGCGACCATTTGAGCGTAAGCATCGCCGCGAACTGTACCCCTGGCGGCCAGGTCCGCTAATCTGTCCCGGAGGTCCTGTTCGGTGGCCTGAACTGAATTCGTTTCGATTCCCGCATCTGGCATAATGAACCTCGGTTTGTGTGCCGTCCGCGGCCGGGATCCTGTTGACATTAGCGGCCCGGCCGTTGGCGTTTCTTCGAGCAAGCCCGAGTGCAAGGCTCGGCCTTGCTTATCGAATCTTCGACAATTCTCACCGTCATGTCGTGCTGGCGCATAGTCAGCGGCGCTTTGCCGATGGGCTGCGATACACTTCCACGCGAGCGGAAAATAGCACAGCTCGGTCTTGGGAAGGTTCTTAGGCTTTGCGCGACCTGCACCGTGGCCTCGACGATTCTTCGATGGACCGACTAGATCTGGCCCCGAGTACCCGTCGGTCTCTCGCGATTTTCGTTAACGCGGCGCGGGCTTGCTGCACTTCCCGTGCGGCAGCAATCGAGCGGTCGATAGCAGATAAAAGCCGTCGCAAAACTCGCCGCGTGCGTCCATGTTGTTGGTCGCGATTCATGGTCAACTAGACTACTGGAATGCGTTGCAAGAAAGCGCGCGCGAAGTGCTGAAGTTACAAAGGGCCGTCTTTTCTCGTGGAAAACAAATATGGAAATGAAGTGGGCGCGAAGTGCTGGCAGTCACCGTTGAGAGCGTCCAGCGGTTTTCCGGACTTTTTCTACGGCCTTGCGTCCTTCGATTTCGTCAAGAGTTGTTTCCACTAGGCCCGGATTTTGATCAAACGGATCCCCCACAGGCTGGCGTTGCTGCTCGAATTTGTGCCAATCACCTGCATGGACCAACAGGCGATTGGGGATCTCTCGCCCCGTTGTTTTGGACACAGGCCGCTTGCGCCGTATCCACAAGTTGGCGTTGAGTGACGCTGTGATCTCGTTCAAGTACTTCGGGAAGCCATCCCTCTTGATGAAGGTCTTAGCGGGAACAAATGCGGTATTATCCTCTGGCGCGCTACCGTTTGCGCCGAGTTCTTTATACTGGCTCCGGAATTCAGCATCTATGTTCGCGGAGATCTCGTTCTTTTTGAAATCCTCGCAGCCTCTAATCGTCTTCCGGACGTGAGCCCATATGCTCCGAGTCCAAGATTTCGATTGAGGGAATCGTTCCTGCAACAATGTAAGGATCCGCGCCCTTACTTCCTTCGCGATCTTCACCGCAAGAGCGTGGGCAGGTCCATAGTCAGCGGTATCCAGTCCGGCAACCGCGTCCGTTTCGCCAACAGTTTGGCGAAGCAACGCAAAGACCTGTTGGGCGCGCCTCAGCGCGGGGTCGTTGTTCTTCGCCGTCTTTGTCAAGTGGTCTGCCCAGAGGAGGCACTTTTGAGCGAGATCTCGCGCATGCTCGAGTTGTGATTGATCTGGCACCGATCTGACCTTTTAGTGCGGGTCGCCCAGCCGGCAGCGTTGAACTTGGCCCTTGGCCAGGTGCGAGGCTACCGGTCAACTGCTATTCTAACTTAGGCCGGCGCCCAGTTTCCAGGAACGTATTCGATTTGCTCGACTCACCGCTGTTTGAGTCCTGGCCACGCGCCTGCGCTGTCGGGCTCATTTTACCAACTCCGCCATCGCCGAAGGAGTGAGCAGGGAATGGTCTCGGCCGAGCTCGAACTCAGGGCAGGGGCGCCGCGCCATGCAAATGGGCAGTTGGTTGCGTCTGCCTTTTGTCGCCGACAACCCTTGGCGTTGTCAGAAATCCGCATACGATTTCCTGACAGGGGGACCTGAATGTCTACCGTGCAGGACCAAATTCTTGCCAGGATTCGCGGGTGGGGTCGCGGTCGTGTTTTCATTCCGAAGGACTTCCTAGATCTGGGAAGTCGTGATGCCGCCGATCAAGCGCTTTCGAGGTTGGCCAGGCTGGGTGCCATCCAGCGCCTTGGGCGAGGCCTGTACCTCTACCCAAGAAAAGAAAGATCTGCAGTTGTGGTTGCTCCGGCTGACCAGGACGAAATCGCGGCGGCCTTGGGAAGGCAGACGGGTAGCCAGGTGATTCCCTCAGGAGCAATGGCTGCTAACCGACTTGGTTTGACGAGACAGATTCCTGCCGTTCCGCTTTACCTGACGGACGGCCGGACACGGCGTGTCACCATCGGCGGCATGGTTTTTCAGTTGCGTCATGCGGCACCGAAGGACTTACCGGCTGCAAGCCGAACCAGTTCCATGGTGTTCCAGGCCTTGAGGTATATCGGCAGGGAGTCGGTGGATGAGCGCGTTATCGCCAGAATTCGCAGGGTCATCACCTCCGAACAGCGTGCGGAGCTGTTGCGGGATGCGAGTTATACAACGGATTGGATTTCGGCAGCGGTCCGCCAGATTGCGAGGGATGAAGCTGATGCTGTGATGCATGCGTAACGCGGCTGCTACTTAAGTGGAGTGTTTGTTGACATTCGTGCTTGAGGTGTGGCGCTGGCTGAGGTCAGGGAAAAAAGGAATCACGGGAGGGTAACCAATGGGCTTCAGATACTCTGGCCATGAGACTTTCCCCTGCCGTTATGCCTGGCTACCCAAGGCATTCGCCGCTGTCGAAGCGGATCACGATGCTTTTTCAGATGAAGAAAGGGCAATGATTCGCCTTGGCGTAGGCAAGAACATGGTCAGGGCCATCCGGTTCTGGATGGTCGAGATGTCGGTCGCCGTCAAGCGTGCGAACGGCGGCTACGAGCCCTCCGGCTTTGCGAAGGCAGTGTTCAACAGGAGGAAAGGAATCGATCCGTTCCTCCAGGACATTCGGACACTGTGGCTTTTGCATTGGAAACTTTCGACCCATAGCGTCGAAGAGCCCCTTTTCGCTTGGGACTTTCTGATTAACCAATGGCAGTCTCCGGACATGAGCCGGCCTGCCATTCTTCAGGCTTTTCGGCGCGCGGCGGACACGGAGGCTCGCCCCCCTTCCGATGTCACGCTTGAGCAGCACTTTGATACGTTTCTGCACACCTATGTGCCGACCAGGAGTCGCAAAGGTGAAATCCAGGAAGACAACCTGGATTGTCCGCTCGTCGAACTTGAGTTCATCAACCCTGTGGGGGAACGGCGGATCGATGGAACGGGCAAGCGCGAGCCGATTTACGCATTCCGCATTGAGGACAAGCCGGACATCACGCCGGAGATCTTTGCCTTCGCCCTGGATGACTATTGGAAGATGCGACGGCGCACTGAGCGGACCTTGACCTTTAAGGATGTCACCTTCGGGCATGGAAGTCCTGGCCAGGTCTTCAAGCTACCGGAGTGGGCCGTCCGACAGCGGCTCGAAGTGATTTCGTCCGATTTATCCGGCCCATTCCGTTACGTCGAGTCGGCCACACAGCAGCAGATCTCGCGGCGGGAAGGAGTAGCCGGTCCTTCCATCGTTGCGGCATACGGGGAGGGTGTGCCATGCTGACCACGAATCGAATCGCAGATCTTTTCGACATTCAAAAGCGGTATATCCGTTCAACACACCTTGAGCAGGACTTCCCCGACGATACAGCGTTGCGCGGTTACGTGCTGACGCCGCCTGCTCAGGAGGGGTTCGAGCGTCTGCTCCAGGGACTATCGCCTAAATCCGGCCAGCGTGCCTGGCGTGTAACAGATGATTACGGGACAGGGAAATCGTCCTTCGCGCTCGCCCTGGCTCATCTCTTGTATGAAGACGGCGGGGGCTTGCCACAGGAAGTGCGCAAGTGCGTGGATTTCCGAAGTCTCGGGGTGAAGCGGCCAAATCTATTGCCGGTGCTCGTGACGGGCACGCGCGCCCCCTTGGGCGAATCGCTACGGATGGCATTGGCCAGATCATTGGAAGAGCAATGTAAACGCGGAAAGCCGCCGCAATTGATCTCCCGTCTGCGGACACCTGCCGGGAACAAATCAAGCGCTCAGGATGGGTCGGAAGAGATTTCCCTGATTCATGAAGCAGGCCGGTATCCGGCTGATTGACACCGCCCAAGAGCGCGTTAGACTTCGTCTTGCCACGGCGAAGCATCATCGTGTCGATTCGCGAGTGAGCCATGAGCGAACCAGAACATGTCGATCCCAGCCAACTGCGACCGGGGCCAATCCGTCACGAATCATTGCCGCCGGAACTGCTCGAACAAATCAAAGCCGTCTTCGACGTGATCGGGCCGTACCTCGGCACGACGCTGGAGCAGCTCGAGGTCGGGCTCATGCGAGACATGGACCCCCAAAGCGAAGTCGTTGTGTGGTGCAGCATCACGGCGGCGTGGCTCGCCTGCCGAACGGCGTCACGCCTTATGGCCTCCGGCATCGCTACGGGCTCATGGGCATCAAGAATGGCGTGAATCTCAAGCTTCTCAGTTTGTGCATGGGCCACGCGCGGACGCAGATGACGGAGCACTACATTGCCGAAGCGGGGTTGACGGCGCAGGTGCAAATGGCGGCGTTGCAGGTGGCTTACGGGCCTCCTTGAGTCTGTGCTCGCGAAGCGTAGACAGGTGCCCTAACGGCGCAGAATCTCGGCCGCCTGGTCCACCCCGCGCGACGCTCACTTCATGCCCGCAGGACGCTGGCCCGCGGGTTGAGGCTCGACGTGGTCGCCCGGCTTCAGCCCCTTGGCCCCGGCGATTACGACCCGGTCTTCCGGGCGCAGTCCTTCCTCGATGATGCGCATGCCGCCGTCCATTGCCCCCGTTCGCACCGCACCCCGTTCCACAATATTCTGGTTACTCGCCACCCACAGATAGGACTGGCCCTGCTCCCGGCCGACCGCTTTCTCGGGAACTTCCAGCACGGGGCGCGGTGGACCGAAGGTCATCCGCACGCGTACGAACATGCCGGGCAGAAGGAGGCCGTCGGCGTTCGGCAAGACGCCGTAAACGCCGATGGTGCCCTTAACCGGGTTGAACTCGTTCTCGAAGTGATCGAACGTGCCCGCGCGGGGGAAGCTGTTTTCGTCGGACAGGCCCATGGCCAGCGGGTCGCCGCGACCTTTGACCTGCCCCGCGCTCAGCAGCCGCTGGTAGCGCAGGTATGAGCGCTCGTCCATGTCAAAGCGAACGGTTAGGGGCTTGCCCGGTCGGGCTGGTATACGGAGACCGTCCTGCCCGACGGCCACCAGCTGGCCCGTGAAATCCTCGAACGGGGCAATCTCGCGCCGCACCGGGCGGCTGACCGTCACCGGCGCCGCCCTGTCCTCTGGAGTCTTGGGCGGGGCGCTAGTCGCTGCTAGCGGCATCGGTTCCGCGCCCGCGCTGAAGTGCTGCTGCAGGATCAGGCCGCCCCCCAACACCATCAGGCCCACGACAAGGATCGCCGCGCCGGTTGTGACCTTGCGTATGAACATGGTCCTTAGTACCTCCTCGGAGAGAGTGATTGTTTTACTGGACAGCGCCGGCCCCGCGCTGATGCGACCGGCAAAGAGCGCCGCGACGGATTGGCCGGTCCGGCGGACCAGTTCATCCGCCGCCGTGGCCCGCGCAAATCCGGCCTGGCTAAGCCCGGCCGCCATGGTACCAGCTGTGAGAGCGAGGCCGCGCCGGGTCAGCCGAACGCGGAGTCGCTCCCGCGCCCGGGCCAACCGGCTCGCCACGGTACCTCGAGGGCAGCCCAGTTGGCGGGCGGCTTCATCGACTGTCTTGCCGTCAAAGTAACACAGGACGATCGCCGCCCGGAACCGTTCCGGCAACTGGCTCACCTCCTCGTCCACGACGGTCCATAGTTCCTGCCGCTCTGCCAAAGCTTCGGCCTCCCCGGACGCTGCCGCCTCGTCCCCACCAAGGGAGCGCTCGCGAGCTGTCCGTTGCGACCGGGCCGTACGCGCCGCAAGGGCCGCGCGAGTGGCGACCTGGTATAGCCAGCCGCCTATCGCCTCGCGCCTGCCGACGGAGCCGGCCTTACGCGCGAGAATTAGAAAGGTCGCCTGGAACGCGTCTTCTGCGTCATGCGCGTCCTGCAAGACGCGCCGGCAAATGCCGAGCACCAGCCGCTGGTAACGCCAGACCAGCAACTCAAGAGCCGCCGGGTCGCCCTGGCCGGTGAAGCGCTCCAGAAGCTCCGCGTCGCTTACGCCGGAGTCATCCCCAGCGGCCGTAAGGATGTGATTGAGAACGCGAACTAGCTTGCGGTCTGCCACTGCCTTGCCCCTATACAGGTCCCTCTGTTCTTAATAGAGGGGCCGGGCGGTCATTTGTATCCCCGGCATCGCTACCGGCTGATGGGCAAGCCTCTGTATGGGCCACGCGCGGACGCAAATGCCGGAGCATTACATCGCGGAGGCGGGCCTAACGCAGCAGGTGCAAGAGGCGGCGTGGCAGGTTGCTTATGGAGCCAGGGTATGAGGGGGACAGAGTGCACGGGCCGCCGTGAAGATCCTCCCGCTGACAGCCCCGCCGGTCTTCAAGTCGACCATTCCCATTGTGCAATTTCGCCCGTAGCGGTCGATTCGTCGCGGCTTTCAATTAGGACACTGTGCGCTTGCCTACTCTGTTGCGCACCGTACAATGGCATCGAAAGAGGGGCCTTGATGAACTCTAATTTGGCTCCGATCAGATCGTTGATTCGAAGTTCGTCGGAAGACTAGATGAAGGGCAACTCGGCAGTGCCGGGGGACCCGTTGACGAGTAAACCGACGTGGTCGAATACCCAAGGGTGTTCGGCCACGTCGGTTTTTTTTGCTGGTAAGCGCAAAACGGGTGCAACCATTGGGGAGGAAGAGACCAAATCAACCATGGCACAACAGATCAGGGTCAAGGAGTTGTGCGTGTCAACACCGTGCGTCCCATTCCAGCTAAGCGGGAAGTGCCGCCCGAACAAAGATAAGCGAGGAGTTTTGCCGTGAGTGTGTTAACTCTTTTGTCAGCCGCAGACATTGAAGTCACTCCTTTGCCCGTAGCAGACCCCGCTGCCGAGTTGCTGCCCTGCGGAGAGAACTCTCGGCGGATTTCACCGGGCATGCGAGTGGCGAGCCTTGTGGTGGTGATTGTGCCATTCTTGGGACTGTTCGGCGTCGCCGTGTTCCTCTGGGGCCGCGGCTTTAGTTGGGTTGATTTGGGGCTGCTGCTGAGCATGTACGTCCTGACAGCCCTGGGGATCACGGTCGGCTTCCACCGCCTGTTCACGCACCGGGCCTTTGAGACCTCGGGTTATTCAATTCATCTTGGGCGTGCTCGGCTCGATGGCCGTCCAGGGACCGTTGTTGAAGTGGGTTGCTACGCACCGCCGGCATCACCAGTACAGCGACCGGCAGGAAGACCCCCACTCGCCCCACCACCACGGTCAGGGCGTCCTTGGCCTGCTGCGCGGCGCCTGGCATGCGCACCTCGGGTGGCTGTTCCACCCTGAGCCGCCGGATCTGGATCGCTACATCAAGGACCTTCACCAAAGCCGCATGCTGCGCATGGTGAACGCACTGTTCCCCGTGTGGGTAGCGGCTGGCTTGTTGATTCCGGCAGTCCTTGGCGGCCTGCTGACGAAAACGTGGGTGGGCGTTGGGAGCGGACTGGTGTGGGGCGGCCTGGTCCGAATCTTCGTGGTTCATCATGTGACCTGGAGCATCAACTCCGTCTGTCATTTGTGGGGCCGTCGCCCCTACCGGAGCGACGATCAAAGCCGGGACAACGTGGTGTTCGGTTTCCTGGGCTTGGGGGAGGGCTGGCATCACACCCATCACGCGTTCCCAACCTCGGCCCGCCATGGCTTACGGTGGTGGCAGCTCGACTTGAGTTACTGGGTCATCAAAGCTCTTGCCTTGCTCGGCCTCGCCTGGAACGTGAAGGTGCCGACGAAAAAGGCGCAGGCTGCCCAAAGGGTCTGAGGCGCAAAGGACCGGAAACCAAGTTGAATGAGGTATGCGACTGTCCATTGCCGAGGCGCTCGGGGCCCCCGGAGCTCAGATCGGGCAAAACGGAGCGCAGGACTAGCGCGCCCATCAGCAAACCGCTTGAAGGCCAATGGCCGGTGTGTCCCAGCGCGTGATGCTGGGATGCTCTCGGTCAGTTCAGATCTTTCCCGATTAACAATCTACACTTGACACAAATAACTTTGTAAGACAAAGTATTCCTCGCTTAGTTCACAGTGCCCGTGCGTTCTTCAGGGATGTCTCGTGAGTGCACAACTGGACCTTGTTGAAATTCGGGACTTGACCCGCACGTATCATCTGGCGGCCCATGAAGTCCGCGCTCTGGCCGAGATCAACCTGACTATCCGGCGCGGGGAGATTCTGGCCGTCGTCGGCGTTAGCGGGTCTGGAAAGTCGACGCTGTTGCATCTCCTCGGCGGGCTCGATACTCCTACGGGCGGCAGCATTCGCGTTGCGGGACACGAGCTTGGCACCTTGTCTGCGACTGAACGGGACCGTTACCGCCGCACGACAGTTGGATTTATCTTCCAGTCGTTCCATCTCATTCCAAGCATGACTGCCGAGGCTAATGTCGCCCTGGCACTGACCCTGCAAGGGGTCTACGGCAGCCAGCGGCGCGAGCGCACCCGGGATGTGCTGCAGCAAGTAGGACTGGAATCCCGGGCGGGACATCGACCGGCTGAACTGAGCGGCGGGGAGCAGCAGCGGGTTGCGGTAGCACGCGCTCTCGTCCATCGTCCACTGCTGCTTCTGGCCGATGAGCCGACCGGCAACTTGGACCGCCGAACCGCTGCTGGTGTGATAGAACTTTTGCGCCAGATCCGACTGGGGACGGCAAGTTTCGATACGAACAGCGGCAGATCGAAGTGGTCGTGGTCGGTGTTTGGAATCCTCCGGGCGGCGGGCATGGGTACGCGTCCGAGGGTTGTGTGCTGCCGCTGGACTTCATGAAGGACTTGCCGGGAACCCGCGTCGAATCTGTGCTCGGCGGACTTTGGCACACGGCCACGGATGCTGGCACGGGATACACTCGGCTGGTAGTGCGCGTAGAGCGGCCGTCCGAACTGTTCGTCGTCGAGAAGCGCATTCGCGAAATGGGTTTCGAGACGCAGATGCTGCTCAGCCAGTTCAAGGAGATGCAGACTGGATTCATTCTGATGGACCTGATCCTGACAGCGGTCGGCATGGTTGCCTTGGTGGTTGCCGGATTGGGAATCATTAACACGATGCTCATGGCCGTACTCGAGCGCTACCGGGAAATCGGTGTCTACAAGGCACTGGGCGCGTCCGCGAGGGATATTCGGATACTGTTTCTCGGCGAAGCCGCTCTGGTCGGTCTGCTCGGTGGTGCCGGAGGACTGGTGCTGGGTCGGGTCGTTTCCTGGATAATCGGGATTGTGGTCAATGCCCTGGCGCGACGGCAAGGCATAGATCATCCAATCGTGGCGTTCGCCTTTCCGTGGCATCTGTTAGCTGGCGCCGTGCTGTTTGCTTTGCTTGTTAGCCTGCTAAGCGGCGTTTATCCCGCGGTCCGTGCCGCACGGGTCGATCCGATCCGTGCATTGCGGGCAGAATGAACCGGATTTAGCTGGCAAGCTCTTTAAGCAATCCTGTGTCAATCGTTCAGAGCTTGGCGCAGCCATTGCAGCGCCATCCGCATGTGCTGCTTGGTCGTCTCAAGGGAGCATTGGCGCCGACGTGCAATCTCTTCATAGGCCAGGCCGCCATTTTGGCGCAGCAAAAAGACTTCTCTTTCGATCGGCGGTAGAGAGCTTGCCAGCGTACAGAGAAATCGTTGCTTTGCTCGTGTGGATGGTCAGTTCGGGCAGGAGAGTGAGCAAGGGTTTCATCTGTTCTACAGCACAAACCATCATGGGGTCCGTTTCCTCCGAGCCAGGCGATGCGGCTTCCTGCGGCGTTCCAGCGATGGAGGCTTCCTCTTCCTTATCTTCATACTGGCCACGTAGCTGTAATAGAGTACCAATGTAGTTGCCGGCGCGCAGGACGCGAAAAGTGGACCACCCGTTGACCGCTTTACGTGGCCTGCCAGCCAGTTCCATAGCCCGCAGCGCAGCCGGAGAAACGGCGTCAAAAACCTGCCCAGCCACGTTTATCTTCCCGTCCGGGGTTGTGCTCGCTGTTTGTCGCCGCCCCTCTATGCCCTCGGCCATGAGAACGTCCTCCGGCAGTAGAATCCCCACGCCGAGTAATTCACGCAGCCCGATACGCCCGCCCGGTGGCTCCACACTTGCCCCGCGGGGTTCCGGTTTCGTTGCGGGAAATTCCGTGGTGGTTACTGGCGGAGTTTGGGGAGATATAGGACCAAGCGAGGGTGATTCTGCCGGAATCAGCCGGGGCGATAAGGCTGGATCGGAAAGCGCATCCCGCAGCCACTTGCCAATCAATTCCTCCGAAACGGTCCCATCTGGCAATTTCTCGTTCACCTTCTTGGTAAGCCATTTCGTGTGGTCTTTTAGCACGTCTCCAAGCGTGCGGCGGGCGAGAAATTCGACGAGCGCGGAGGTGGGTTGTGCGAGGGCCGGCTTTGCCAGGAGCCACAACCGCTGCGCAATAAGCCGCGGGTCGTCGGTAAGAAGGGTCCACTCCGCGACAGTGTGGAAATCGTTGGTTCGGTTGAGGCCCATAAGGAGCCAGCGGTTCCCGTCGGTTACAACTCCGAGCACGGTCTTGGGCTTTATGGTTGCGTGGTCAACATGGGCGCGGATGTAGGTCCTCAGCTGGTCTACTGCGTCGTTCAACTCGTCTTGGCCCTTCGGCCCATCTAGACGCCCCAGCCGTTTGCACTCGACGAAGATGAGCCCGTTGTCCAGAACGTCGATTCGCAAGTCGGGAAAGAGCTGCTTGCTGCCCTTCGAGCCCACAGGTGCGGTGCCTTCGCGCGTGATCTCCTTCCAGTGCGTGTACCCTAGGTACTCTTGGAACAGGTGTTGAATCCAGGCGGAGAGTTGGGCTTCCGAGGCTCCTTGCAAGCCTTGCAAGTCGGAGCGCTCCTGCTGGAGGGCGCCTAGGAAAGCAGATTCAAACTCGCCAAAAGACATCATGGCCGCATCCTCAAAAGACTCAAAGAGTTGGACGGAGGTTACGTGGACGTTCTTTATTCCTGATCACTTTCTCGAAACATGCAGTTGCCGCGGTTCCTCGCAAACTAAATCGATAAAAAAAAAGCCGACGTGGTGGAATACCTTTGGTATTCGACCACGTCGGCTTACTCGTTAACGGGCCTCCCGGCAACAGCCGGGTTGCCCTTCATCTAGTCATCCGACGACATTCAGTTCGATGATCCTCACGGAGCCAAGTTTTGGACTGGAGCAAGGCCCCATCGGGAATTCTTAATGTATGCGGCAAAGAGGAAAAATCAAGCCGCAGGCGTTCGGCCATTGCGCTGGCGCCCTCAATAGGGTAACCAAATAAGCCCCAGCCATTCGATCTTGGAACGTGAACCGACCGGGTGATTCAGCAAGGCTTTGGCCGCAGAAACTACACTCGCGACTAGCCCAAAAGGAGCGGCAAAGCGAACCAGCCGGACCAGCACTTCAGCGTGAATCCCAGCGGACGCGGATGGGACACACCGTATTCGCCTCATTGTGACATGCAAGTAGGCCACATGACGCGCGCCGCGCTCGAAGGGATGGCTTGTTTCAACTTCTCCGGGCCCCTTTTTCCATCTCGGCAAGTAGCTGCTTGAAATCGTCGCGCTGGCGCAGAGCTTTAAGGTCGTCGTCCTTCTTTATTTGTTCGACGTCCGTGTGCCCCCTGGCGACGACTCGCCGCAAGAGCGCGACGGCCCGCTGAGCGCAGTCTTCTTTCGACAAAGAGGCGTGGGGCTGCTCAGGACGGGCGGCAAGGGCGAAAATGCACGCCGCATTGTAAAGTGCAAGCGTCCCGGCATCCGCATTGTCAGCCAGCTCCATCGCTTCTCGGATCGCGCTCTCCACTTGTCCGGACTGCGCGCGGAATACTGCCTGGTGAATACGAAGTTCGGGGCGTAACGAGGGTGGCGATAACTCTACAGCCCTATCCCAGTCCGCCGTGGCCTCGGCGTGCCGGCTCAGTCGCTCCAGCGCTAGAGCTCGACCCCAGTGGGCGATCCGCAGATGCCCTTGTGCTTTGGCGTCGACTTTCACCTGTCGCGGGCTAGTGTCCAGGTTCTTGATCGCCTTGGTGCACCACTCAAGCATTTGGGTTGGCTGTTCGCCGAAGTAGAGTCCGAAGCCGGCCTGGCATGTTCCCAGGACAATGCGATAGCTCACAACATCAGGGAAGTCGTCAGCCAGCTTCTGAGCAACAGCTGTTCCCTCGCGAAAGGCCGCTTCTGCCTCTGTCCCTTTGGCCAGGGCCCTGAACTTCTGCCCCAGGTCGTGGAGATTTCCGGCCAACGCTTCTCGGTAGCGCGGCATCCCGGGAAAATCGACGGCCAATTGGCGCAGGAGAGTCGAACTCCGACGGAGAGTAGCCTCCGCCTCCAGGGGCTTCCCCAGGCTGAGGAGCATATTTCCCCAGTGGTTGTAACTCTGGGCCAAGTCCGCGCGGTAATCGGGCACGGCAGGGAAGTCGGTCGCTAATTTCTCCTTGATGTCCAGCGCCTCGCGCAATTCCGCCTCCGCCTCCCTCCCCTTGTGCGCATCCATCACGTCCCACTGCCCACCCTTGCGCAGGTCCAGCAGCAGGGCACCCAGGGCTTCGTGGGTGCTGGCCAGCCAGCGGCGGTAGTTCGGCGCCGTGTCAAATTCGCCGGTCCCTTGGCCGAAGAGACCCAGGGCTCGACGATAAGCCGCCTCTGCCTCGGCCTTTTCCCCGCGGTAGCTCAACGCATTGGCCAGGTTGGTGTCCATCCGAGCCAGGTTCTTGCGGTAAGGGGTCACGGCGGGGAATTCGGAGGCTAGTTTCTCCTGGGTGCCGATACCCTGGCGAAACTCCGCCTCCGCCTCCGCGTACTGTCCCATGTCAAACAAAAGCACTCCCACAGCGTCATGAGCGGTGGCCAGATCTTGGCGGAGTTGCGGTGTGGCCGGGTAATCAGCGGACAACTTCTCGTGCAAAGCAATTGCCTGGCGGTATCCGACCAACGCCTCTGCCGTTTTGCCAAGCTGATGCTGTATGCGGGCCACGCGGAATATTCCCTCGGCGCGGATGGAGCGGGCCGCTTGATCGTCGCCCTTCTCGGCCGCAAACCTCTGCCAGCGCTGAAGCGCATGTTCCATGAAGGTTCTTTCCACCGGACCGAGCACCGGCCGGGCGCCGATCAGGTGTTCCACGACCTCGTCGGTCGTAGCCCGCAAAGCATCGATCGCCTGTTCCTGCGACGCCTGTGCCCTGGCTTTTTCATCCAGGGCCTGCGTTTCACGCTCCGTGGCAAGCCACCGTAACCGCTCCGCGCGGATGAACCCCGCTGACGTGCCCAGGATGCCGCCAACCAAAAGCAGCACAATGACGACCGCCGCCAGCACTGGCCCGCGATGCTTCCGCACGAATTTCCCTAGCCGATAGCGAAAACTGGGTGGCCGGGCCTCAACGAGCTCGTCTGCAAGGTAGCGCTGGATGTCACGTGCCAGGCCATTGGCCGTCTCATAGCGTCGATTGCGGTCCTTCTCGAGGGCCTTCATCACGATCCAGTCGAGCTCACCACGAATCAGTTTGCTCAACCGAGCCGGCTCCACGTCTCGCTGGGCCGCGATGGACGGCAACGTGTCCACTGACGACGACAGCCGGGCACTGGGACGGGGCGGCTCCTCTTCCCGAATCAGACGTTGGACCTCATCCCACAGCGCTTCCTTGACCCGCTTTTTCTCCAGCGGCGTCGTTCCGGTCAACAACTCGTACAGCATCACGCCCAGGGAGTAAATGTCCGTCCGTGTGTCCACATCGAGGGCATTTATTCCCACCTGCTCCGGCGCCATGTAGAGCGGCGTACCCACGACCGTGCCGTAGGCCGTGTGCAAGGTGTGATTGGTCAATCGATTGGCCGCATTCAGTGCTTTCGCCAGCCCGAAGTCGATGACCTTGGGAATCGGTTGGCCGTCGTGCTCGGTGATCAACACGTTGCTCGGCTTCAGATCGCGATGGATGATCCCTTTTTGATGAGCGTGCTGCACGGCGGAGCATATTGGAGCGAACAGCTCCAGGCGCTGGCGAATGGTCAGGCGCCGGGCATCGCAGTATTGCGTGAGAGGCACCCCCTTAACCAGCTCCATGACAAAGTACGGCCTCCCACGCTCGCTTGTGCCGCCATCCAGGACCTTGGCGATATTCGGGTGGTCCATAAGCGCCAGCGCCTGCCGCTCCGCCTCGAAGCGTGCCAGGACTTGCTGGGTATCCATGCCGGGCTTGATCAGCTTGAGCGCAACCAGCCGCTTCACCGGCTCGCGCTGCTCGGCCATCCAGACCGTACCCATTCCCCCTTCGCCGATTTGCTCTAGGAGCTTGTAGCGGCCGGCCACCAGCGAGCCTACAGCGTCGGCCGGATGGAAGTCGGTCGTCCTTTCCGGAGGTTGATCGGACAGATGCACGGACCCGGTGGGCATCTGTGCCGCCAGGGGCGGCAGCGCCGGTTGGGCATCTAGGAAAGACGCCGGATCCTCGCTCGCCCGCAGCAACGCCTCGACGCGTTCGCGTGCCTGGGCATCGGTGCAAACGGCGGCAAGATACGCGGCCCGCTCGCTGGGGTCGGCGCGACGTAGGGCTTCAGCGAAAATCTCTTTCAGGGGGAGCACTGCAGCCATGAGGATCTCCTGCATTCGGGCTTACCCCATAACGCGGAATCCGCGGTCGATTTGTCTCACGAAAAAGTCACGAACTTTCCTCGTCCGCACCGATCCCGACTGCCGCTCGTAACCAGGCTCGGGCGAATGTCCAGTCGCGATAAGCGGTGGCCCGTGAAACTCCGAGCAGATCCGCCGCTTCCTCCACGGTGAAACCGGCAAAGAGCTTGAGACGCACTAGTTCGGCGGCCGTGGAATCCTCGACCGCGAGTCTGGCAAGGGCATCGTCGACTATGATCCAGTCGGCCGGGTCGGCAGCGCCTGGGTCGCTGATCTTGTCGAGGTCGACACGTTGGCGATCCCCACCCCGCTTGCGCGAGCGATAGGAGCGGGCGTGATCGACCAGTACCCGTCGCATGGCCTCGGCCGCCGCGGTGAAGAACTGGCGCCGATGCTCCCAGGTAACCCGGTTCGATCCGCCAACAATTCGCAAGTACGCTTCATGGACGAGCGCGGTGGCGTCGAGCGTATGATCCGGTCGTTCGTTCGCCATTTTTGCAGCCGCAAGTTGGCGAAGTTCCTGGTAAACCAGTGGTAGCAAGTGGCTGGCAGCTTTCGAGTCGCCCCCCGCGGCGGCATCCAGGAGTCGCGTGACGTCAGACATGCCGTGAGTATATCACGCTTGTGTTTCGCGCGCTCTGGCGGAACCAGGCCATGTGTCCCAGCGTTACACGCTGGCAGACGAGATCGGGTCTGAGCAGCTAGGATACACCGCCCTCTGGACAACAAACGCCCGCGAGGAGGAAGTCTTCGCTCGAATTGCCGCTTCGCTGGAGTAACGCCTAGCGAATTCGGGCGTCAGCTTTTCAGTGATCAGCGGTTTCGCGAGTGGCTTCGTTAAGATCCCGCTGGCGCCCCCCTGAGGCTTCCATCCGACAATCCCCAATCAGCTTCCGTACCGCTTCTTGATAAGTTGTTGGATCGGCGGCAAGTAATCTCAGATGATCGGCTTCAGGCACTACCAGCAAGCGGGCGTGTGATTGGATGCGTTCGAAGATTGCGCGAGCTTCCGCAGCACGTGCCCGTCGGTCAGCCCCACCGGCCAGGATGAGGACGCGGGCGGATTCTGGGATTGATGACGCGGCCTCTAAAGGCGAGATCCGGTCCACATCGGGCAAGACCAGAGGAGCGACGGTGGCTGCGCCGGCATAGGCCACCTGGGCTGCAATCGGAGGAAGGTAATACTCTGTTCGGTTTCGGACAGCAGTGCGCAGATCTTGATAGGGGCACTCCAGGATATAGCCGGCCACGTCGTCGCCAAGGTGACTCGCAGCGAAGACAGCCGCGGCGGCGCCCAGCGATTGTCCCCAGACGATCACCGGCCGGCCTGGCTGTTTTTCGCGCAGCCAGTTGACGGCTGCGATCACATCATTGCGGGCGCTATAGCCGACGTCATTTACGTCTCCGGTCGAATCGCCGTGCGCCCGCATCGAGATGAGTAACGCCGGACAACCCGCGGCCACCAGGATTTCGGCCTGCGGAAGGCAATCCCCCCGACAACCCCGGTTTCCGTGGAGCAAAAGGATCAAAGGCTGGTTGTGACGTCCCGAAAAAAACCAAGCACCGAGTTCCTGTCCATCGTCGGTCGAGAGCCGGAATGACTGCGGATGGCCCCAGGGAACATCGGGCAACGGTTCGGTGAACACCGGATGGGGACGCCGCGTAAGCAAGTACGCTGTCGAAAGCGAACCCAGCAACCACAGACCGATGGCCGCGATTGCGAAAATAGCCGAGCGCTTCAGCCACTTCCGTCGGTTCAGTGCGCACACGAGCTCTTGTGCCCTCCACATGGACCTTGAGGCGAGTACTGCCGACCCCAAACGATAGGGGTCGCTGCCCGCTGATGCCATTGAACTTACCTCTGTGAATTTGAAGTCGCAGTGGACGGCGAACCTATCAGTTTCGGCCACTTTGGTCAATGGTTCGGGGCCGCTGTTGCTGGTCCGACGCCCGACGCTCGTGTGCCAGCAGACGTGGCTGGGATTCTTCCGGCCGACACAGAACCATCTCTGGCGAGCAAGGCGACGCGCTCCCGGTGCTGTTCCCTCGGCATCAGGAGCACGACCAAGGCGGCCAGGTGCCTAAACAGAAACGAAAGGTGGTTGTTGACTGGGATTGAACTGGTTGTTCCAATAACGGCATATTGTTGCGTCAGGGGATACATGATGCCGACCGATCAACCGTGCTTGTATGCCGACACGATTGCTCCCGTTTACCGCAATGATGCCAAAGAGTTGTTCTTATTGACCTTGGAAGCCAGGCCCAATCCAGATTCCGAGGGCTATGGTGAAGTCGGTGGGGCATTCGTCAACTGTTGGGTAGATGCGGGCGATTTACGGTCAGCCGAACTTCGTGCTATCGCGTTAATCGAGGACCACGGGTGGCGACCGCAACGATTCGAGTCGTGGGAATTGGTCACTCGGGAAACCTATGTCGAGCGCAAGCCACCTGAAGCTGAGGCCCCGAACTTGCGGGAATTAGTTGATCAGGCCTTCGTGGACGGCGAAGTGTGCGTCTTCAACACCTGGTCAATAGACGCTCCTGACGCATAGGCGACCGAACCGCTAAATGGCCTCTGACGCGCCAGCGCACGTTGGTTTTCGAGGCGCTGTCATTAGGCGGGATTACCTCAGCGCTGCTCGTGACCGGCGGAGGTGTTCGTGCCGTGACGCTAGACGATCTCGAAGAGCTGATCGGCGGCGCCTTGTGGTTCGCCCGGTGCGGTCAGTTCCCCGGTGAGCCTGGGGCCGTTCCGCTGGCAGACGTTGCGTCAGCCGACACCTGGGCCTGGCTGCCGACCTCTGCCGACCTGCCTGACCCGGTCCATGGCGGCGCCCTGGTGGCCGAGGCCGAGGCGGCCGGGCTGGGTCAGGCCCGGCGGGACGCCGAACTTGCGGTGGCGCGTCGAGCGCTAGCGGGGCTGCGGGAAATCCCGGGCCGCGTACCCGCACTGGTGGACGGGCCGCACGACTTCACCCTGGCGGCCAAGGGCGGGGCGGAGTTCGCCACGCGCATGGCGGCCCGTGAGGCGGTCGTTGGGCGGCCGGGGTTCTGGTGCCGGGTGGTTCGGTTGTTTGCTGCCGGATACTGGCCGTGCGGGCTGATTGCCGAGGGCGGGCATCTCGTGGTGCTATGAATGCGTGGCGCCGAACATTCGCTGCACATGATCTGGCCCCGCCGTTCTGCTTTCTGGGTGACCATAGCTTTCCGGGGCAGGCCGGGGAGGTTGAGGTTGGTCGTTTGGAGTGCCGCAGGGAGGACATTCATGCAGTTTGAAGCGCTCTACTTGATCGAGCCTCGCCCGGCCTTGCGCGACCAGCTGCGAGGGCGCGTCGAGCAGGAGCTCGCCGAACTGCTGCTTGAGCCGGTGATGCTCGCCAATAAGGAAGGTGGATGCCACTCGGTCTGGACAGAGAATGACTACGCCATGACCGTGAAGTTGCTACACCTGGCCCAGGTCCGAGAATACACGCCTCTGTCAACCGAAGAAAGCTTCGAGGCAGTGTTCGGCTCTCCACGAATAAGTGTCGAGCTGTTCGACCGCTGGTGGACGATCCGCCGGTTGTTGCGCGATGACGACACCGAAAGCCTTCGCCCGCTGTTGAAGCAATTCCTACCCGCGGTTGATCGAACCGGCAATGAGTTGGTGGACCGTTGGTTGGAATGGGTACGCCAGCACGAGTAATACCCGCTGCACCAGACCGGGACCGCAATCTCCATCAAGGAAGGCAGCAGCTGGCAAGCCGATGAGTTCACCGGGGCGGCATCTTACTCGAACCAGTAGCGGAGGTATTGTGGCTCTCATTATCATCCGCGGATCGGCGGCTGTCTTCCGCGGCGACGAGCCAGTCAGCGACCCGGCGGTGCTACGGTCGCTCGGCGGGGTCGTGTATGACGATGAGCGATTCACCGACTACCTCGGCGGCCCCCCCGGAGAAGACGCGGTCGCCGCCGCGCTGGAGCCCGGGGGCGCTATCCGATTCGCCTACCACGAGGGCGACAACCTACTAACGGCGACCACGGAGTACTATTCCCGCCGCCCGCTGACCGTTGACGAGCTGCAGGCACTTGTCGAGTACACGATGGGGCAGTGGTCTGACGGCATTGGGGAGAACTGGGCCTGCGAGAGCGCAGAGCGCTGCGGGTACTCAATCATGTGCCTGACTGCCGGGGATGGCGTCGGCCTGGAGTACCCGTCAGTGCAGGTCGTCGACGAGTAGTCTAGTCTGACCACGCGCTCACCCGGCGAGTTGCCCGCAACCGGGAGACAGCGCCATGAGACGCCGGACCTTTATAAAAACCGCTGCTGTGCTTCCTTTCACATACAGTGCGGCGGTCCGCGCCGTTGGACCTGACGCCAGAGAGCTACGTGCCGACATTGTCGTCATTGGTGCGAGCATCGGCGGGTGTGCTGCTGCACTCGCGGCAGCACGGGCCGGCCATCAGGTAATCCTTACCGAGGAGACCGACTGGATTGGTGGGCAGCTCACCGCACAGGCCGTGCCCCCCGACGAGCATCCCTGGATCGAGTCCTTCGGCGCCACGCGTCTCTATCGACGATTCCGCGCGGGCGTGCGGGAATACTACCGTCAACACTATCCGCTGACTGCCGAGGCCCGCGCGGTCGAGGACTTCAATCCGGGCAATGGGGTCGTATCACGTCTTTGCCATGAGCCGCGCGTCGCCCTCGCGGTCCTGACCAACCTGCTGGCGCCTGACGTTAGCGGCCGGCGTATCCTCCTCTTCACCCGGCACCGGCCTGTCGGCGCGGACCTGGACGGGGACCGCGTGCGGGCTGTACGCATGCACGATTTGGACGGCGGGCGTGATTTAGTGCTCACGGCGCCATATTTCCTCGATGCCACAGAACTCGGCGACCTGCTGCCGCTGACGAAGACCGAATACGCCGTGGGCGCCGAGTCGCAGAAAGAAACCAAGGAACCGCATGCACCAGCCGAAGCTAGGCCAGCGAATCAACAAGCATTTACCTGCTGTTTCGCGGTTGATTATCTCGACGGTGAGGACCACACTATCGGCAAGCCCGCGGAGTACGACTTCTGGCGAAAATACTCTCCTGAACTAAAACCGGCTTGGCCAGGCCCGCTTCTGAGCTGGCAGACGTCCGATCCCATCACGCTCAAGGTACGCAAGCTATCGTTCGATCCGGCGGGACCGGGACCAAGCGGGCTTAATCTGTGGCGCTACCGGCGCATCGCTGACCGCAAGAACTTCAAAACAGGGGAATACCCCGGCGACATCTGCCTAGTCAACTGGCCGCAAAACGACTATTGGCTGGGCAACCTCATCGATGTCAGCCCCGACGAGGCTGCGCAGCACTTGAGGCGGGCGAAGGAGCTGAGCCTGTCACTGCTTTACTGGATGCAAACCGAGGCGCCCCGCCCCGATGGCAACACCGGCTGGAAGGGGCTCCGGCTCCGCGATGACGTTGTTGGAACAGCGGACGGCCTGGCGAAGCATCCGTACATCCGCGAGTCGCGGCGCATCAAGGCGGATTTCACCGTGCTGGAGCAACATGTCGGCACTGATGCACGCATGAAACTGACGGGCCAGAACCGGGCCGAGGTATTGGCTGAGCGCTTTCCTGATTCAGTTGGAATTGGCAGCTACCGGATTGATCTGCACCCTTCGAGCGGCGGGAACAACTATATCGACGTGTCGTCACTCCCGTTTCAGATCCCATTGGGCGCACTGATACCGCGGCGCATAGAGAATCTCATCCCTGCGTGCAAGAACCTCGGTGTGACTCATATCACCAACGGGTGTTACCGCCTGCACCCCACCGAATGGAACGTCGGTGAGGCAGCCGGCGCGCTAGCCGGCTTCTGTTTGCGCTTCAAAGAGCCTCCCCGACGAGTAAGAAAGAACAAGACCCTGCTCGCCGACTTTCAGACGCTCCTGAAACGAAGCGGGTTTGAGTTGGAATGGCCACGGTTGACGCCCCGCTAACCCCAAGCCCCTTCTGGCTTACAGCCTGGGAAATGGCTCTCGCCCGGCCTAACGCATATCCTAGCAGTCGTGCTGCGTTTCTTCCCCGAGCCGATCATCTACGTTGCTTACGCTCGGACGTCGTGAACCACCGAACAAGAAGTGAAAGGTAGCAGTTGACGGGAATCGAATCGGTTTGTTCCAATAACGGCATGCTTTTTAGCGCGCAAGGTTTGCGCATCACACCGGTAACTGAACTTCATAAACCATGCCTGAAGCGACATCAGCATCTGAGCGGCTTCGGCAACTTCGGGAACGTGCCGGGCTGACGCTCGAAGAAGCGGCGAAGCGAATGAAAGTATCGCCTTGGCACATCGAGACGAACGACGCCGAGCTTACCTGTCTTTACTCGCCGAGCGATATACGACGGTTTTGCGCCGTTTTGGGCGCCCGGCCGAGCGAGGTATTCGGCGTGACTACTATTGAGCCGGCAGTTTCGGCTTCAGAGCTGGTCCAGCGCATTCACGACGAATGTCGCCGGCGGGGTGTTACACTAGAGCAATTTGAAGACGCAGTGGGCTGGCGTTTGAGCCAATGCATGGTACCTCCCGAGCGTTTGTTCGAGAACATGACCCTGGACGGGCTGCAGTGGTTGTGCCGCGAGCTAGAGATTGACTGGCACAGAGTGATGCTGAACCTGTAATTGGCTCAAAGCGACCCCGGCACGAGGCGACCAGCAATGATCATTCAAACCAAAGGCTTCGCCACATCAACCGGTGACGACGAAGATCACGAAGATATGGCTTACGTATACTGCGTAGACACTAGTGGGTATTGTCTGTCGCTGGCGCGCTTTCTTCACGACGAGTTGATCGAGGTGATGGTTCGTGACCAGCTCAACCACCGCACGCGCGAGGTTGCGGTCGAGTTATCCCGCCCGCTGGTCCGGGTGAGCCTGTCGCCTGCTGCAGCTGCTGCGTTGGATGAGATCACAGAATACGTGGTGCCGCTCCAAGCCACCCACGAAGAGCTACGGGACTTGGACGCGGCGCTGTCGGTGATCTTCGAGGGAGGCAACCGCGGGCGCTACGATAGGCGGTTGTGACCCACCGCTAGCAAAGGAGCCGCCACCCGCCCAAGAAACCGAGAGAATCCCAGCTCGCGTAGATGGGATCCTTGTCCCGAGGAACCTTTGACCCAACAATCGGCTTTATCGAACAGCAAGTACGTCAACTGGAGCGCGAATCACTCCAATCCCCGGCTGTCGGACGAGCTGCTGGTGGTGGTTTTCCATTACGGTTCACCCTTCCCCAGGGCGGCTTATGTCCTCCAGAACAGCACCAGCCCAACAAAGCGGTCGCTACGACCGCAGAATAACTCTTCGTATGGTCTAACCAACGGCCCGACCAGCGGGCGCATGACGGGAACGACCAGCCAAGTCGTGCAGCCGAGTACCCGGGTGATCTTCCCCTTGGCGGGGGTATAATCCCCTCGGAAGTCCATCAGGTGAAGAAACGGTGTACGTACCCCCCGAGTTCGAGTGCTTAACGGAACGCCGAGGCACGGAACCAAGTGCGGCGGTATACTCACTTGGCTAACTTCGTGAATGAAGAAAGCTCCCGAGTCCAACCAACTTCATATGCCAGGGGAACCGTGCTGCCGATGAACGAGCTGACCCGCATTCTGGACGCCGTCGGCCAAGGCGACCCCCAGGCGGCAGCACAGCTTCTGCCGGTGGTCTACGATGAGCTGCGCCGGCTCGCCGCGGCTCAGCTGGCACATGAAAGGCCAGGACAGACCCTCGATGCCACGGCGCTCGTGCATGAGGCGTATCTGCGCCTGGTGGGCGATCAGCAATTTGAAAATCGCCGTCACTTCTTTTCCGCCGCCGCGGAGGCCATGCGTCGCATCCTGGTCGAGCGCGCTCGCCGCAAGCGCAGCCTCAAGCGGGGTGGTGACCGGCAACGGCTTGATGTGAGTGCGGAGCCGGCGGTCGAGGTCGAGCGGAACGATCGCCTCCTGGCGCTGGACGAGGCGCTGAATCGGCTGCAGGCCCGCGACCCCGTCAAGGCGCAGCTCGTGACCCTCCGCTACTTTGCCGGCATGACCATCGACGAGGCGGCCGCAACGCTCGCCATCTCGGTCACCACCGCCAACCGTTGGTGGGCCTACGCCCGGGCTTGGCTGCATGAAGAGATCCGTCGTGGCGAGCAATGAACAACCCCGCGAGCTACTCTCGGTAGCCGGTTTGGCAATTTTTTTTCGATTTTCGTGGGACGATTCCCAGTCGTTTTACGCATGGAAGAGCGGAAGGTAACCTTTCCAAGGTAGTGCCATGCCGACTGCCGATCGAGAAGAAGCCCTTTTTGCCGCAGTCCTGGAAAAACCGACCCGGGCCGAACGAATGGCCTATCTGGAGGGGGCCTGCGGAAGCGATCATGCGCTCCGCGCCCGCATCGAGGCCCTGCTGGCCGCCCATGAGGACGCCCGCGGCGTTCTCGACGATCCGCCGGCGGAGTTTTCGCTCGTCTCCACTTGCCGTCCGCTCACAGAAGGCCCCGGGACGATAATCGGGTCGTTCAAGCTGCTCCAGGAGATCGGCCAGGGCGGCATGGGCGTCGTTTACATGGCCGAGCAGGAGGAACCGGTCCGCCGCAAGGTCGCCCTCAAGATCATCAAGCCGGGCATGGACAGTCAGCAGGTCATCGCCCGCTTCGAGGCCGAGCGCCAGGCCCTAGCGATGATGGAACATCAGAACATTGCCAAGGTCTTCGATGCCGGCACCACGGAAAGCGGCCGGCCCTACTTCGTCATGGAGCTGGTTCACGGCGTGCCGATAACCCGTTTCTGCGACGACAACAAGCTGACCCCGCGGGAGCGGCTGGCGCTATTCGTGCCGGTCTGCCAGGCGATCCAGCACGCCCATCAGAAGGGCATCATCCATCGCGACGTGAAGCCATCCAACGTGATGGTGACGATGTACGATGACAAACCGGTGCCCAAGGTGATCGACTTCGGCGTCGCCAAGGCGATCGAGCAGCGGCTCACCGAAAAGACCCTGTTCACCCACTTCGGCGCCCTGGTGGGCACGTTCGAGTACATGAGCCCCGAGCAGGCCGAGCTGAACGCCTTCGGCGTGGACACGCGCAGCGACATCTACTCCCTGGGCGTGCTACTGTACGAATTGCTCACAGGCACAACTCCGCTGGAGCGCAGGCGGCTGCGCGAAGCGGCGCTGGACGAGCTGGTGCGGCTGATCAAAGAGGAAGAGGCTCCGCGGCCAAGCGTCCGACTGAACTCCTCTAATAATCTTCGGAAGATCGCAGCGGCGCGGAAGACCGAGCCAGCCCGGCTGTCGCAGCTGGTCCGCGGCGAGATCGACTGGATCGTGATGAAGTGTCTGGAAAAGGAAAGGTCGAGGCGTTACGACACCGTCAGCGCGCTGGCTCGCGACGTGGAGCGGTATCTGACCGACGAGCCCGTTGAAGCCTGTCCGCCGAGTGCGCGGTATCGGCTTGGCAAAATAGTCCGCAAGTACAGGAAGGCCCTTGCGACCGCGGCGGTGTTTGCGGTGGTTCTGGTCACTGCATCGGTGCTGAGCACGTTGCTGGCGGTATGGGCCATGTCCGCCGAGAGAGAGGCTTACCGGCAACGCGTCGCCGCGGAAGAGGCGAGGCAAGTAGCGGTGGTGGCGCGCGGCGATGCGGACCTAGAGCGCGACGAGGCTCGTATCCTCGCCTATTCGGCGGGGATGGGGTTGACGCAACGGGCTTGGGACGAGGACAACATAGACCGCGTCCACCAGCTGCTCGACGAGGTGCCCCGAGAGGCGGCCGGGAGGCCGCTACGCGGCTTCGAGTGGTACTACCTGTTCCGCTTGTGTCATTCCGAAGCAGTTCGCTTCCGCGGTCATACCGCGGCGGTAATAAGCCTGGCGCTCAGTCCGGACGGCCAGCGCCTGGCTTCCGCGAGCCTGGACAGGACCGTGAGGATCTGGGATAGCGCGACCGGCAAGTTGCTGTCCTCCCTTGACCATCCCAGAGGTGCCAGGAGCGTATCGTTCAGCCCGGACGGTCAGCGTCTCGCCTCGGGGGGCATGGACAAGACCGTAAAGATCTGGGACAGCACGACGGGCAAGGAGCTTTTCGCTCTCCAGCGCCATTCCGGCCCCGTCGTTTGCGTGGCGTTCAGTCCGGACGGTCAGCGCCTGGCGTCGGGCGACCTCGCCTGGATCAAGGTCTCGGATAGCGCAACCGGTAAGCTGCTAATGGCTCTTAAGGGACACGCGGGTGAGGTCCACTGTGTGGCGTTCAGTCCGGACGGCCGGGTTTTGGCATCGGGGAGTCTTGACAATACTGTGAAGGTCTGGAACAGCGCGACTGGGAAGCAGTTACTCTCTCTCAAAGGCCATACCGGTTGGCTCACCTGCATCGCCTTCAGCCCGGATGGCCGCAGACTGGCTTCGGGAAGCCAGGACGGGATCGTAAAGATCTGGGACGTCGCGACCGGCAAGGAGCTGCTCTCTCTTCAGGGCCATACCAACGAGTACGGTAGTGTGGCGTTCAGCCCGGACGGTAAGCGCCTTGCCACTGGAAGCCGCACGATAAAGGTCTGGGACAGCGAGACAGGCGAGGAGCTCTTTTCCCTCGACGGCCACGGCCGTTGGCTCGGCTGCCTCGTGCTCAACCCCGATAGCCAGCGCCTGGCTGCGGTAGGCCCTGACCACACCATCAAGATCTGGGATTACGCATCCAGCACTGCGCGCTTCCCAATTCGGGGGCAAATGGGCTTGTACACGACCGTGGTCTTCAGCCCGGATGGCCGGGTGGTGGCTTCTTCCAGGGCCGCTGAGAAAACCATCAAGGCCTGGGACAGCGAGACAGGCAGGGAGCTGTTCACTCTCAAAGGCCATGCCGCATGGGTTTCGAGCGTGGCCGTCAGCCCGGACGGCCAGCGCCTGGCGTCAGGGAGCGCGGACGCCACGGTGAAGATCTGGAACGGCCAGACCGGCAAGGAGCTGCTGTCTCTCAAGGGCCACACGAGCACGGTCGAGTGCGTGGCGTACAGTCCGGATGGCCGGCGTCTGGCTTCGGGAAGCTACGATAAGACGGTGAAGATCTGGGACAGCGAGACGGGCAAGGAGCTGTTCTCGCTTCCGGACCATGCCAGCACGGTCTGGTCAATCGCGTTCAGCCCGGATGGCCGGCGTCTGGCCTCCGGGAGTCAGGACGGCGCGGTGAAAATCTGGGACAGCCTGACCGGCAAGGAGCTTGTCTCTCCGACGGGCCATGATCAATGGGCCAAGAGCGTCGCATTCAGCCCCGATGGCCGGCGCCTGGCTTCGGGGAGCCTGGACAAGACCGTGAAGATCTGGGACAGCGAGACGGGTAAGGGGCTGATCACTCTCAGAGGCCATGCGGATTCGATCAATAGCGTGGCCTTCAGCCCGGACGGCCAGCGCCTGGCTACGGGGAGCTGGGACCAGACGGTCAAGATCTGGGACAGTGTTACCGGGAAAGAGCTCCTCTCCCTCAAGGGCCATGCCGGCATTGTCTATTGGGTCGCCTTCAGCCCCGATGGCCAGCGCCTTGCTACTGCGAATGATGACGGATCGATCCAGCTCTGGGAGGCGAGCCTATCTACCGAAATGCTGGACCGCCGGGTGGCTACGCAGCTGGTGACCGATCTCTTCGGCCGACTGCGATTGCGTGCCGACGTTCTGGAAAGATTGCGAACGATGCCAGGCCTGAGCCCGTCCCGCCGAAAGGCTGCCCTTGCGGTTGCCCAGAGCTGGTGAGTCGGCCCATCTGCGCGATAACCGAGCGTCCAGTGGCCCCTACACCACCGCGCAGGGATGGCCTGGTTGAAACCTACGCCGTGCGGCCGCGAGTGTCGCGAGGTGGTTGGACGTTACCCGGTTGCCAGCGAGGCTGACGCCCGTACTTGGGCCGCGCTCGGGGCCGGGTTCGCATACCTGTCTGAACACAAAGGACACCGGTCAATGATCAAGCCAGACGGGCTCCGCGGCGCAATTCTGGTCGCGTCAGATTCTCCATAAAAGAAGATAATTCCTGTCCAGATTAGCTTGATGTCCTTTCGCACGCGAGGTAACTGTGCTGTCGTTGCGTCGCAGCGTTCGCGGCGCCAGCATCGATTACCCGCATAGGAGACATGACATGTCCGCAAAGAACAAGGGCGCCAAAGGCGTGAAGGCCAAGCTGCGTGCAGAAAAGGCGAAGCCGGCCGCCGCCACGAAGCTCATCCCGGAGCTAGCGGCAATGAAGTTCCCGGCAAAAATGGTTGCCAAGCTGGAGGCCCTCGCCGAGGCCGACCAGGACACGGTTCTGAACTACGTCAATTCGGGCATGAAGATTAACGACGCCTACCAGCGGACTATCGCCGGGAAGCCCGAGGAGCAACAACAGCCGGCGCCGGATAGCGCCACCCCGACTGCTGAGGCGACGAGCCCGGAGGCCGGTAACGCGGGGCAGACAGCGGCGGAGGCTACGCCGGAAACGACGCCTGGCGCCGACACCACGCCACCGGCCGAGGCGACGCAAGCCGCTGACCCAGGGACGCAACCGGCGGCCAAGAAACGGGGCCGGGCGCCGAAGGCCAAGGCGGAGACGACTCCCAAGAAGCTCAGCGCCATCGACGCCGCCGCCAAGGTTCTGGCCGAGGCCGGCGAGCCCATGGACTGCCAGACGATGATTAAGACGATGGCCGAAAAGGGCTACTGGACCTCGCCCGGTGGCAAGACGCCAGCGGCCACGTTGTACACGGCAGTGACAATGTTGCCGAAAGCAGCCTAACTGTCGACCGGGTGATTGATCGCAAGCGACTGGTACCCGCGTATGGTTCAGGTTGGCAACCACCGCGCGAGACTAAAGCTGGCCGTAGGCG
>Ga0185299_10001146_pt1 | contig 56392 bp, 51 predicted proteins | sample PaiPotPPA55metaG_FD_128002 | JGI IMG/M metagenome (GOLD analysis project Ga0185299, IMG submission 128002) | Iron sulfur acid spring bacterial and archeal communities from Banff, Canada, to study Microbial Dark Matter (Phase II) - Paint Pots PPA... ... | reverse complement strand
CAAGGCAATCAAGGATTACGTCCTACACTACAATAAGAATCCACAATCTTTTCAGTGGGTCGCCACCGCCAGCAAGATCATTCGAAAGGTCAACAAATATAAAGAGACTTTAGAGACGGGAGACTAGGATTACACCGGCACCAACTCTGAGGAGTTCCGTTGCCCGAACCGCGACGCGCCAGATCTCGCCAGCATCCAGGTCGCGTCGATCGACGATGAACTGCCTGGAGCTGCAAGCCCGTGTGTGGTTAAGTACGCTCCGGACAGCACCACGCGCCTCGTTACGGCTTAGATTTGAACATCCGAGAACGACCGCGACGAAGCTCAACAGCCGCTCACGATCCAGCAGCCTTCGAACCGAATCCTATTAGCCAGTCCATCGCCGCTTGCCGTTCGGAAAACGTCAAGACAGTTGACCCGCGATTGAAAGCCACCTGAGCACTCAATCCGGTTATCGTTGGCTCCTTGCCGATAACTGCTACCAAGGGAGTCATCGACCGGCTTCGGCAGTATTCCGCCATTGTCTTTCCGAGGATGTACCGCTCCGTAACCGATAGCTCGCCTTCCACCGCCAGACAATCAAACAGGATTCTGGTGAACCCTCGCTCTTCGGCGGCATCGCAGACATTCTTGCCAAGTTCCAGTACTTCGTTCAACGATACTCGCCCCGCAGCCGTTGCCAGCAAGAAACCCTCTCGGGATTCGAGTTTCAGGTCCATAATGGCGTTAGTCCTTCCGTGCGCTTAGGATACTCTGCTGGCCCATTCACGCGCAAAGCCAACATCGGCTCCAGCGGTTGTGCCAGGTGAAGTACGAGCCGGATGGAACCGTGCGGCTGGTTCAGGTTTAGAATCCAAAGTCCTGGTGGAGTTCAGTCGGCTACCGCTGCTGTTATACGTCGAGCGCGTGATCGGCACCATCCGGCATGAGTGCCTCGATCATGTGATCATCTTCAACGAAGCGGCACTCTACCGGCAGATCAAGTTGTTCACGGCGTACTATCACGAATCCCGAACGCATCGTTCGATTGCCAAGGATTCGCCGGAGTCGCGCGCAGTGCAGCCACCGGAACAAGGACGAATCGTGGCTGTCCCGCAAGTGGGCGGTCTCCATCACCGCTACGACCGGCGCGCAGCTAAACACGGTGGAGGGCCGTGATTGTCCGCGGAAGAAGTGCGTCGCTACGGGCGTTTCCTCGCGCTTGAGACCACCGATGCGCCACTCTTTGGCGCGGCTGAATCCTGTATCTCTTCGCTGCCAGCAAAACCTTGGAGAGTTTGTGTCTTCAACTCTCTCTCGTTCGAGGGCATTTGGCTCGACACGGAGTTTTCGACAGGCACAGCAGATTCATTGGTGACTGCAAGTCGTTGAATGTGCATCATTGCGATTCGGATGATGTTGTGGCTACACACAGGAAGCGTGAGGCTGGTTCAGGTTTAGAATCCAAAACTCCTGGTGGAGTTCAGTCGCCGACCGCTGCTGTTCGTACCAAACTTCCCCGAACCTTGAGATCCCGCTCGAACACGGCGAACCGTTGGTGCTCCCAAGACACTTCGATCATGCCGTCGCCAAGGTCGGATGGACCGTGGATTTCAACAACGGCGTCCGCAGGCAAGGAAGTCATCACCCCCGCTTTCTCCGTTTCGTGTGATTGAAACAAGCGGACGGCAACGAGCGGTGTAGTGATGCTGTACCGCTGCATGGGAGTTTCTAAATTTCGTATGCCTCCATTCTGTCGGTGGTCGGTGAGGAATGCAAGTGAATTAATGATTACGGTGAAGGGAAAGGTTTAACTTTGGTCGCTACAGCGGTTGAAAGCACAAGGCACGTGCGATCATGGAACCGATGGACATAAACAAGATGCTGGTGGAGCTGAAAGCGGAACACGAAGGAATCGAACAGGCGATCCTCGTTCTGGAACGCATGGCTCAAGGTCGCGGGAAAAGGCGTGGTCGGCCACCTACTTGGATGACCGGCATGAAACGGCGGGGAAGACCGAAGGGGAGTAAGAATAAACCGAAGAACGAATAAGCACACGAGAACCGCTGATGTCCGTTGATCTCTTCTCGGTACACTGAAACTAGATTGTCTTTTCGTCGATTCACCCCAGCAAGCCCCATCCTCCGACGTCAGCCGTTCGATCACCCCGAGTACCTCTTCGAACTCAAACACGACGGGTTTCGAGCGCTTGCGGACGTCGATCATGACGGCACCCGGCTTGTGTCCCGGCGCGGGAATGTGTATCGGAGTTTTCCCCGGCTGTGCGATGCGATTCGAACTGAACTGCGAAGCCGTACTTGACGCGGAGATCGTCTGTCTGGATGCGGAGGGACGCCCTCAATTTTACGAGTTGCTCCGCCGCCGTGGTCATCCGATACTGTACGTCTTTGACGTGCTTTGGTTCGATGGGACAGATCTCCGCGAACGACCGCTGGTGGAACGGAAACGACTGCTCAGATCCATCGTGCCGGTGGAATCCTCATGCCTTCTCTTTGCGGATCACATCGAACGGAACGGCACGGATTTCTTCAGACTCGCGTGTGATCGAGATCTCGAAGGCGTCGTGGCGAAATGGCGGTAAGGAGGTATGGCGATCGATGGTGGAAGATCCGGAATCCCAACTACTCGCAGTATGAAGGTAGGCACGGAGCTGTTCGAGAAGCGTGCTGCTTCGACGTGACAACCGAGTTGATTCCGCTCTCTCAAAGACGCAACGCGTTGGTTCCAAGAAAAGCTATAACCGTCGCTCGTAATTCGTGGTTGAACCGTATGGGCGTCCATGATCCGCTATTACGCCGATACGACTGAGTCCCACGATCCGAAAATCTATCGAGGGCGGCCGAAGAGGCGACATGTGGAGTGCGGCGCTTGCCGCTTGACCCCATCGCGGGCACTCAATGCGGCAGAGCCCAGCCTACCTCGCCCCTGACTCGAGTTTGCACCAGAGCCGTTTTCTTGGCCTTTTTTTGAGGTTGGGGACAGAGGGTAACTACTCTACTCCAAAACTCGTAGCACGATTCGATGAATCGAACGAATTCGTGCAGTTCACCAGGTTTCCGAATGAAACAATTGCCGTTCAGTGCGTAGACGGCCCTTACGAACTTGGGATCATCTGAACCCGCGGCAACCACGATCGGGATGTGCATCAACTCCGGGGTCGATTTAATAACCTTCAAGACTTTCAACCCGGAAACTCTTGGTTGTGATAAGTCTAAAAAGATGAGGTCTGGGATGGGGGTGTGAGCGTACTTACCTTCCCCACGCACATAACTAAGCGCGTCTTCTCCTTCCGTGACGCAACTAAGACCGGTGGTCAATCGGCCAAGTCCGTGAAGGAATGATTCTGCTCGCGCAAGTCCAGCAAGTGCCCCACCTGCGTGGTTTGGCCCGACAAGCCTCGTTCGTCGTGATTGGCAATCCACACGAGACGGCTGGGATCGCGAAAAGGCAGAGGACGAAGGAGCAGCGCGTTCACCACTCCGAATATGGTCGAGCTCGCCCCGATCCCGAGTCCGACGATCAGAACGGCAAAGGCCGTGAAACCGGCATCCCGCCGCAGCGTCCGCAAAGTTATAACGAATATCCTGGACGAGACTATCCAATAGCGGCAGCGCGCGACCGTTTCTACGCAATTTCACGACTATGCCTTGGACGGGGAACTCCCGCCAAAGGTTAGCAGCAATGGGCCAGTCGATGCGATGTCGCTCAGTTTGCCAGCGTCACCGGAGCGCGCAGAGAAAAGGCCAGCGGCGTCTCGACCGGCACGCGTACATTCTTCTTGCCGGTGATGGCAGCCCCCGCCGTTCCTGCCCCAGCCCCCGCGCCCGCACCAATCAAAGCTCCGGCCGGACCACCTGCTAGGGCGCCGATCGCCGTACCTACGCCAGACCCTCCGCCGATGAAGGCCCAGTTGCGCTTCTTGTGCCCTCCGCTTTCGCGGCCCACGTGCGTGGTTCTGATTTCGTGGCGTCGGCCATTTAGCTCGAACGAATCTAGACTCAGGCTCATCAGCGCGCGGCCCTTGAATCGGCCGGAAGGCTTCGATTCAGTCAGGTGCCCCATGCAAGGCGTGCCCCTGGGGATTACCGTTTGTCCCTCCAGGATGATCGGCCTTGTGAGCGTCGCTGTGAAACGATCCCCTGGCCGGTTCCGCTTAGTGTCGAGCGTCTGTTCGAGACGGACGTCAAGAATGGTTCCAGCGGGAATTGAGATCGCGCTCGAAGGTACCCGCTCATAATTAGCCGCGGAGTTGGGCGGCAAGTTTGGGGGCGCTGCGGGAGGGGCATCGACCGGCTGCCCTATCGCCGGAGGTTTGGCTTGCTGCTCTGCCGGAGGAGGACCACCTGGCGGACCCGCCGGCTGTGTCCCTGGCTGAGCCATCTGCTGGGCGACAGGTTGCGCCGCCTGTCGATTTCCACAGGCTGTGGTCAACCCCGCCAGCACGGCGACCGATACTAAGTAGGAACAAAGACTGATTGAACAAAGAGTGGTTGTCCGCTTCATGCTTGACACCTAACGCAACCAGCCTGCCATCCGGTCGAGAGGATGCTGTGCTGTAACTTGGTAATATCGGCAATAGCTTTTGCCAGGGTAATCCGGGAATTTCTAGGGCAGTACCTGGAACTTTTTACCTGTTGATCGAGGGGGGCCCCGCGATGTCACCTTGACGGGACCGAAGCAGGGTCCGTACAATAGAGTAGAGTCCATAAAGGAGGCCGTATGTTCCGATCCATAGGCTTTCCTGAACTTGTGGTCATTTTGGTAGTCGCCGTTCTGCTGTTTGGCGGAAAGAAGATTCCTGAGGTGGCGAAGGGTTTAGGCGAAGGCATTAAGAACTTCAAGAATGCTCTAAAGACCGAGGAACACGACGTCGACGAAAAGAAGCAGGCATAAGGCTTCCTGGATTTGCTCGCACTTTGAGCGGACCTGAATCGACTTTAGAAAGAGACCCCCGCGAGGCCGTCGCGGGGGTTTTGTTTAGAGGTTGCCTACTTTTTCTTGGGTGGAACGATCGAGTCTTTTACAGCCTTCGCCACGCGGAACTTTACGACCTTCTTGGCCGGGATCTTGATCGGCTCGCCGGTGGCTGGGTTGCGTCCCATGCGCGCTTTGCGATCCACGCGGACCAGACGGCCGATTCCCGGGATCACGAACATCCCGTTCTTCTTAGTTTCCCGAACCGCCATGTCCGCGAAGCTGGTGACGAATGTCTTCGCTGCCTTAGTGCTGCTTCCGGTGGCGGTGGCTAGTTCCTTCATTATTTGCGACTGCGTCATTTTTCCTGCCATGAACTTCTCCTTGTGAGATTCAAATCTGTGAGGTTCTTCCAATCTCTAGTGCGGCTACATAAAACATAACCGTACAAAATTGTTTCCTAACAAATCATACGGGAAGAGATGCCCGAAGTAAAGAGTAGAATAGCAGAAAAATGCGATTTTTCCTCAGTTTTTTTGAGGACCGTATGCTGGGAGGCCGATGAAACGGCATTCCGGCGTGCTACGGGCCTTTGAAGGCTTGAATTTACGGGGATTCTAGGCCGACTTCGTCAGCCGCATCTGATCATTCGCCGCGAGCTTGGCGGTAACTTCGCCGTCACCGATGGCATCGAACCCGAGTTGCTTCCGCAACGCCGCATCGAGTTGCCCGCGAATCTCGGGATTTGCAATCAGGTACGCGCGCGCGTTCTCCCGGCCCTGGCCAATGCGTTCGCCGGCGTAACTGAACCACGAGCCGCTCTTTTCCACCAGTTCCCGGATAACGCCCAAGTCCAGCAGATCCCCTTCGAGAGAAACGCCTTCGCCGTAGAGGATATCCACTTCGGCTTCGCGAAAAGGCGCGGCCACTTTGTTCTTCACGACTTTGATCTTGGTTCGGTTGCCAACCACTTTCTCACCGTCTTTGATGGCAGCCATACGTCGAACTTCCACCCGTACCGAGGAGTAGAACTTCAGTGCTCTTCCGCCGGTGGTAGTCTCCGGATTGCCGAACATGACGCCGATCTTCTCCCGCACTTGATTGATAAAGAGAAGCAGCGTGTTGGTCCGGGCCACCACACCCGTCAGCTTTCGTAATGCCTGCGACATCAGGCGAGCGTGCAGGCCCATGTGGCTGTCGCCCATCTCGCCCTCCAGCTCCGCTTTCGGCACCAAAGCCGCCACCGAATCGATCACCACAACATCGACACCGCCGGAGGCCACCAGTGCGTTGGTGATTTCGAGCGCCTGCTCGCCGCAATCCGGCTGCGACACGATCAGGTTGTCCACATCGACGCCGAGATTGCGGGCGTAGGCCGGATCGAGAGCGTGTTCGGCATCGATAAAGGCGGCCGCTCCCCCAGTCTTCTGCGCCTGCGCGATTACTTGGAGCGCCAGCGTGGTCTTCCCCGATGACTCCGGCCCAAACACTTCAACCACCCGTCCACGAGGAAATCCGCCGACACCCAGCGCCGCGTCGAGCGAAATCGAACCGCTGGGGATCACCGTCACTGGCAGCACATTGCGCGAGCCCAGACGAAGCACCGCGCCCTTTCCGAACTGTTTGTCCATCTGACTTAGTGCGGCGTCAATAGCGCGCTGGCGCGCGGCTGTGTCTGATTGCGGGGCTTGGTCTTTCACGCATCTTTAGTGGAACCATGGCTGCCAATGTCTCAGAGGAAATTTGCTTTTGGGGTTATGTGACCGAGATCCACTAGTCTTTCCCTCAGTACAGCCAATGCCTGTCCTAAGGCATTTCAAGTGACTGGTTTTCTACCCCCTTTACGGTACGATACGAGTGATGGGTGATCGTCCGCCGGTAGTTCGCGCGCCGCGGGGGCGTGAGATTTCGTGCAAGGGTTGGCACCAGGAAGCCGCCCTGCGGATGCTGATGAACAACCTCGATCCCGAGGTCGCTGAGAAGCCGGATGAGTTGATAGTCTACGGCGGCACCGGGCGCGCCGCTCGCGATTGGCCGTCATTCCACGCCATCGTGCGCTCGCTCCGTGATCTGGAAAACGACGAGACGCTCCTGGTGCAATCCGGTAAGCCAGTCGGTATCTTTCGCACACATTCGGAAGCTCCGCGCGTTCTGATCGCTAACTCCAACCTGGTCGGGCGCTGGTCCAACTATCAGGAGTTCCACCGTCTGGAGCAGCTCGGCCTGATCATGTATGGACAGATGACAGCCGGCTCGTGGATCTATATCGGCAGCCAGGGAATCGTGCAGGGCACCTTCGAAACATTTGCCGCCGCAGCGAACAAGCATTTCGGCGGATCTCTAAAGGGCCGGCTGATCGTCTCCGGCGGCATGGGCGGGATGGGCGGCGCGCAACCTCTCGCGGCCACGTTGAACGACGCTTGCTTCCTGGGTGTCGACGTCGATTCGGCGCGCATCGAGAAGCGCATCAAGACCGGCTATTGCGACCGCATCGCTGGGAATCTCGACGAAGCCCTGCAGATCATCAACGATGCCCGCAAACGCGGGCAAGCAATCTCGGTCGGCTTAGTCGGCAACTGCGCCGACGTGCTTCCAGAGATGGTCCGCCGAGGAATTGTTCCGGATATCCTGACGGATCAGACCAGCGCGCATGACCCGCTGCAGGGCTATGTTCCAAATGGCATGCCGTTCGCAGATGCGTTGGCGCTGCGGTGCTCGAATCCCCATGAATACCAGCGGCGCTCCTTCGATGCGATGGCCGAGCATGTTCGCGCCATGCTCGCATTAAAACGCATGGGCGCGGTCACCTTCGACTACGGCAATAACATCCGGGCGCAGGCCAAGAGCGCTGGCGTCGAAGATGCGTTCGAAATTCCAGGCTTCGTGCCGGAGTATATCCGGCCGCTGTTTTGCGAAGGCAAAGGACCGTTCCGGTGGGCCGCGCTGTCGGGATCGCCCGAAGATATCAACACTACCGATCGTCTGGCGCTGGAATTATTCCCCAAGAATCCGGTGCTCGAACGATGGATGCGGCTGGCCAAGGCTCGCATCCACTTCCAGGGCTTGCCGGCCCGGATCTGCTGGCTGGGCTATGGCGAGCGCGCAGAGTTCGGCCTGGCCATAAACGACTACGTGCAGCGCGGCAAAATCGAAGCGCCTATCGTGATAGGCCGCGATCATTTGGATACCGGATCGGTGGCCTCGCCTTATCGCGAAACCGAGGCCATGCTGGACGGCTCGGATGCCATTGCCGATTGGCCGCTGCTCAACGCCCTCGTAAACACTGCCGCGGGAGCGTCCTGGGTGTCGATACATAACGGCGGTGGCGTGGGCATCGGCTATGCTCAGCACGCCGGCATGGTTGTGGTAGCCGACGGAACCGCGCCGTGCGCGAGCCGCTTGGAGCGTGTTCTTACCACCGATCCAGGCCTGGGCGTCATCCGCCATGCCGACGCCGGATATACGAAAGCGGTCGAGGTCGCGCATGAGCGCGGCATTCGAATGCCGATGGACTCAACCAAGTGAGCGTGCGCGCCATCGATCCGAACTGGCCCAGCGCCGGTGAGTGGCTGGCCGGCGAGCACTTAGCCAAGACCATCGGCACACTCACGATCCTCGGAGCGCCGGTCGGGCTCGGCTCCCTAAGCGGTGGCCGCTGCGATCTCGCTCCTCAAGCCATCCGCGCGGCGCTGGCCTGCTACAGCACATATGACGTCGAGTTCGGGCGCGACCTTCGCGCGCTCGCCGTTCACGATTGCGGCGACCTGAAAATTGCCGACCTCCGCCCTGAAGAAGCCCTGGCGCCCATCCGTGAAGCCGTCTCAAAAGCAGTAAAACATTCCGCCGCGGTAGTGATTTTAGGCGGCGACAACAGCATCACCTATCCCGCAGCCAAGCCCGCCACGGGCCTACTCACCTTCGATGCCCATTTCGATCTCCGTGCCATGGACAACGGCCTGACCAACGGCAATCCGATTCGAGCTTTGCTCGCCGATGGCTTCCCCGGCGGCCAGATCGTTCAGGTGGGAATTCAGTCGTTCGCCAATTCGAGAGCCTACGCCGACGTCGCTCGGCAGGCCGGCATCACTTTCATCACGCTCGAACAGGTCCGGCTGCGCGGTATCGAAAACGTCACGGCCGAAGCGCTAACACAGCTTTCCAGTTCAGGCGATTTCATCTACGTGGATTTCGATCTCGACGTGCTCGACCGCACCTTTGCGCCCGCAGCTTCCGGTTCGCGTCCGGGCGGCTTGGCGCCCTGGGAACTTCGGCGGGCGGCGCGGTTATGCGGCCTTCACCCCCGCGTGCGCGCGATCGACTTGGTGGAGATCGATCCTACCCGCGATGTCGCCGATGCAACCTCGCTCGCCGCCGCAGCCTGTCTACTGTCGTTCACATCCGGTCTGCATCAGCGCCTTCGTGGCTGATGTTGAAGAATCGGCGGCACTTGGCTGATAGCTGTTAAGCTTCGATAGGGCGTCGCGCATTGACGAAGGTGGTAAACTGAAGTAAGTCCCGCGTTCGTCCGATCTATTTCCTAGGTATTCTCACTGGTTGGTTTGGTGTATCTATCTATGATTTTATCCGGTATTTCCCGTTGGTTAGTTATATTACTACTCTGCACATTGTGCGCGGGTTTCGTCCAAGCGCAAACCTTGGCCATCGTCTCTGGCAATGGACAACTGATCGCAACGCAATCCCTATCAAACAGTCCTATGGTGGTAGAGGCCAAGGATCCGTACGGACGCCCGGCGCCCAATATCGCTATAACGTGGGCCATCACAAACGGCGCCGGTACCATCACTGGCGCGAGCGGCACCACCGGCGCGAACGGTCAGGCTAGCACCAATTTCTTGTCAACCAGCCTCCAGCCGGGCGCCTCCTTCCTACCCGCGACTGTGACGGCCAGCAGTGCCTACGGAACCGTGAGTTTCATCATCACCACGGTAGTGACGGCCTCCCTCCAACCGGAGGTCTCCATCCAACTCATCTCCCCCTCGCTCGACAATTCAACGCTGACCGCCGCATCCGGAAGCACCGTGCCCGGGGGTGTTGTTGTCCAGGTAGTCGCCGCGGGCGGAGCCTTTGCTGGTACTCCCATCCCCAATGTGGGCGCTCGCATCGTTGATTCTGACGACCCGTCTTCTCCCGCTTCTGCTTCATGCGCGGGTCCAACAGGTGTTGTGCTTACCAACAGCGCGGGAATGGCCACTTGCGATCTGATGGTCACGGGAGCATCGGGTACGGTCGAGGAGCTCAGGGCCTCTGTGGGGGGCGTCCAGTATACCCGGGCATTTAGTCTGACAATTACTCCCGGCCAGAATTGCAATTATTCGCTTTCAGCTATTAGCCAGTCGGTCGGCTCCGCGGGCGGAACGGGAAGCGTCAATATCGCTACCAGCTCGGGATGTGGATGGAGCGCGGCCAGCAATTCGGCCTTTATCGCTATCACGTCCCCCACGAGCGGCACGGGCAACGGGAGCGTCTCCTATTCAGTGGAGGCGAATAGCGGGCCTGCACGCAGCGGAACCCTGACCATTGCCGGACATAATTACACAGTTAATCAGAGTGCTGCTGGCAGTGGTCCCAGCGTCCTCACGATCTCGCCGCCAACTCTACCGGATGGCACGGTTGGCGCCTCTTACCAGATCATGCTGACGGCCACCGGTGGCACTGCTCCTTACGCTTGGTCGCCGGCCGGGTCCATCTCGACATCCGGATTGTCGTTCCAGGCCAACGGCAATATAACCGGCACTCCGGCGACAGCGGGCACCTACCCGTTCACCGCCACCGTCACCGATATTACCGGCGCGACGAAAACCCAGAGTTACTCGATTATCGTCAACGGCACCGGAACTCCACCGTCAGGATTCGCTATCACCAACACCTCGTTCCCCAATGGCGCGGTAGGACAGTCGTATCCATCGCAGTTGCTGATAGCCCTGGGCGGTTGCGTGACGCCATTCTCGCCTCAGCCGTCATTCACGGTGAACAACGGAGCGCTGCCGCCTGGTCTCAGCATCCAGATAAACTCCGACGAAACACATTCGATAGCAGGCACGCCCTCCACGGCCGGCTCATCCACTTTCACATTACTAGCCACGGACCCTTGCGGAAAAACGGCCACCGCCAGCTTCACGATCACCATTACTGGAACAGCAACGTCTGTGCAGATGCTGGTCAGTCCAGCGTCGCTTTCGTTTACGGTGCAGGCCGGAGCCGCCAGCGCTCCCGGCAATCAGACTCTCAGCATCAGCTCGAATAGCAGCGCCGTGAGCTACACCGCTGCAGTTTCAACCACCTCGGGAGGCAACTGGTTAATCGCAAACGGCGCCACCAGTGGGAGCACACCCGGCACCTTTAGCGTCGGAGCGGCGAACTTCACGAGCCTCGCGTCCGGCGCCTACAACGGTTCAATCACAATTACTTCCTCAGCATCGAACAGCCCGGTGGTAGTACCGGTCACCCTGACAGTTCTCGCCTCGACGCCGCTGACGGTTAGCCCAACCTCCATCACGGTTAACGAGACTGTATCCAGCGCGTCGCCAGTTTCGCAGCAGCCCATCACTCTTGCGAGCGGCACAACCCCGGTCCAGTTCACCGCTTCGCCCACGACCAATAGCGGCGGGAACTGGCTGGTCCTCAGTCCAACGCAGGGCAGCACGCCGACCACTCTGACCGCAATCATCAACGCCCAAGGATTGGCAGTGGGTCAGTACACCGGCACGATCACCATCATGCCCGCCTCTGGTGCCGCGCAAACAGTCACGATCACGCTTAACATTACGGGGCCCGCGACCCTGTCGGCAACGCCTGCCCCTCTTGCTTTCACCTATCAGCAAGGCGGCAGTTTACCTGGATCTCAGTCCGTGGCTGTAAACAGCAGCGGCGCTCCGCTTAGCGTTTCAATCTCGGCAGCCACACAAAACGGCGGAACCTGGCTCATGGTGAGCCCGCCCAATGGCACGACGACAGTGAACCTGTCGGTATCAGTCAGTCCCATCGGTCTGTTGCCGGGATCCTACGGCGGCGCAATTATCATCACGCCTTCCGATCCCACAGTTGCCGCACTCACAATTCCGGTCTCACTGTCAGTGACCCAATCCGCGCCTTCTGTCGCCGGCGCCGCCAACGCCGCCAGCTATGCCCCCGGTCCAATCGCGCCCGGCGAAATCGTGACCATTTTCGGAACGGGCTTGGGGCCATCCATGCTGACGACGCTTCAGATCACTGATTCTGGAACCGTGGCTACAAACCTGGGCGGCACTCAGGTTTTCTTCGACGGCTACGCGGCGCCGATGATCTACAGCTCGGCCACACAGGTGTCGGTGATCGTTCCCTACGAAGTGGCAGGCACGGGAACCACCAGTATGATGATTGAGTATCAAGGGACGCGGTCGAACACCACGACTGTTCCCGTTCTTGATTCGCTGCCTGGAATCTTCACGGCTAGCGCCCTCGGCTACGGCCAGGGAGCCATCGTGAACCAGGACGGTAGCATCAATTCCAGCCAAAATGGAGCCGACCCCGGATCGATTGTTAGTATATACGCTACCGGCGGCGGCCAAACCAATCCGTCCGGTGTGGACGGATCGATTACCAGCAATGTTCTAGCGACGCCGCAATTGCCCGTCACCGTTCAGATCTCGGGCGAGAACGCCGAGGTGCTTTACGCCGGCGCAGCCCCTGGAGAGCCTTCCGGAGTCTTGCAGGTGAATGCGCAAATCCCAGCGGATGTTCCGCGAGGAACCAACGTTTCGGTGGTGATCACAGTAGGCAGCGTGAGCAGCCAGGCCGGCGTGACCGTGGCCATCAAGCCGTAAAAAACACGTCCGCTCCCTGACGGTCACGGCTCAGTAAGCGGTCGCGGCTCCGTATCATTTGTGAATGAAATCGCCGACCCGGCGCATCCACGCCAGTTCGTCGGCGCTCATCGGACCAAGCTCGATGGCGCGTAGAGCTTCTCCGGCGTGCGCTTCATTCGCTGGGCCGGTCATGCACACGTCCACAGCTGGATTGGAAAGCACGAATCTATAACAATCGGTAGCGGTCGGCACTCGTTCGCCTGGCGGAACACGCTTGGGATTCAGCAACTGTCGCCAGCTCGTGGCCGTAAACGCGACCAAGCCGGGCCGATTCCCGTTCCCGGCTAGCAGAGGGAACACCTCGCGCTCAGCACCCGGATGCACCGCATTGTAACGCACGTGCACGATCCCGATATCTGGATCGGTCGATAAGCTCGAAATGAGCGGGCGGTGATGAGTGGAAATCGCGATGTTACGGATCAAGCAGCGCTCGCGCAATCGGCGGCTGGCGTCCAGAATCCGCGGCGGAGGCTTGTGATTCCAGAGGCCGAGCAATAGCACATCGGCATATTCGAAGCCCAGCTTGCGCAAGGCGATCTCGACGCTGGGCGTCATCAGCGCGGCGACTCTTGAATAGGATTGCAACACCAGCACCATGCGGTCGCGCCGGGGTTTCAGATTGCGAAGGGCCTGCCCGAACGGGCCGCGCCGGAAACTGCCCCAATAGAGGTAATTGACGCCGCGCTCGAAGGCCTGCTCCACGGCCCGGGCGGGCACTCCGAAGCTCGCCGCCATGCCGAGGCGGCCGACCTCCAAGCCGCTGCGGCCGAGAATCCTTCGCTCCATAAGTCCAGCTCAGGAATCAGCCGCCGATTCCGAGATAGCGAAACCCGAAGCGCGTCAAACGCGCGCGATCCAGCGCATTGCGGCCATCCAGCACAATGCGGGATCGCATGCGAGGCGCCAGCGCCTCCCAATCCAGCTCGCGGTATTGCTGCCATTCGGTGATGAGCACCAGCGCGTCGGCGTCGTTGGCCGTCTCCTCCGGCGTTTCGCAGCAAACAACCTGCAGATCGCGATGTTGCTCCTGAAAGCGTTCCATCGCCACCGGGTCGTGCACCTTCACCTTGCAGCCTCGTTCCACCAACTTGCGCGCGATGTCGATGGCCGGCGCTTCGCGAAGATCGTCTGTGTTGGGCTTGAATGCCAGTCCGAGCAGCCCGATCGTTCTGCCTTTCAGAATCTTCAACTCGCCCAGCAGCTTCTCCACCACGCGTTCCCGCTGGCGCCGGTTGATTTCGCGCGCCGCTTCGACGATCGGCATCGTCAGGCTGTACTCGGATGCGGTCGCTACCAGCGCGGAGATGTCCTTGCCGAAGCACGATCCGCCCCAGCCGATCCCCGCCTGCAGAAACCTTGTGCCGATCCGGACATCCAAGCCGATTCCTTTGGCCACCTGTTGAATATCCGCGCCCACTTTCTCGGCTAATTGGCCGATTTCGTTGATATAGCTGATCTTCAAAGCCAGAAACGCATTGGCGGCGTACTTGATCAGTTCGGCGGAAGCGAGATCGGTGGAAATCAGCGGCACGGCGCCCAGCCCTTCTGGGCGCGGTAAATAGGTGGGCGGGGCGAATGTCTGGTCGAGGATGGGGCGATACAGCGTGTACAGCATTTCGAGCGAGCGGGGGTCGTCGGACCCGATCACCACCCGATCCGGATAGAGGCTATCGTGCAGCGCCGTGCCTTCACGCAAGAATTCCGGATTCGAAGCGACCGAGAATTGCCCGTCCGTCTTCCGGCTGCGATGCTGCTCGAACGATTCGCGGACCAGCGAGCCTACCCAGTTCCCGCTCCCGATCGGCACGGTGGACTTGTTGACCACGACGACATAATCGCCGTCATAGTATTGGCCGATGCCACGAGCGGCTTGGGACAAATAGCGCAGATCGGGGCTGCCGTCCGGTGAAGGCGGGGTTCCGACGGCGATGAAGATCACTTCGGCGCTCGGGATGGCTGCGGCGTAGTCGCGACAGAACAGAAGATTGGGACGAGCTTCCTCGAGCAGCTCGGTCAAGAACGGCTCGTAGATGGGAGTCTTCCCCGCTTGCAATAGCCCAATCTTTTTCTCATCGGAGTCGATGCAAGTGACTTTGTGGCCCAGAAAGGCCAAACAGGCGCCGGTAGTCAAACCCACGTAGCCGGTGCCGATGATCGAGACATTCATGTCTTTACTACCGTATCAGACGCCGCTCAAAGCCTGCCAGCTGGAATGGCTGGTTTGCCCGCGCAGATCTGCGCTCTTGAACGAGTGCGGCTAGACAGCAGTAAAATCATCTGTGACAGTCAGATCTCGATGGAGCCTGAACGCAAGGATCGGTCAACCGTAGCCGGTCCTCTTGAAAAACGTACCGTTCTTACGCCGGGCGAAAGTCTTGGCCCGTATCAGATTGTCGGCCTGTTGGGCTCCGGCGGGATGGGCCAAGTCTACAAAGCGTTCGATGCCCGATTGCGCCGAGCCGTCGCGATCAAAGTTGCAGACGAACAATTCACCGAACGTTTCAACCGGGAGGTCCGCGCCGTCGCTGCGCTGAATCACCCCAATATTTGCACGTTGCATGACGTCGGCCCAAACTACCTGGTGATGGAGCTGATCGAAGGAGAAAGCCTGCGGGCATGGTTGCGGCGCGGCCTGACCGTAGAGCGCAGCCTCGGAGTTGCACGGCAGGTGGTTGAAGCCCTGAGCGCGGTACACCGCACCGGTGTAATCCATCGCGATCTAAAGCCCGAGAATGTCATGGTCCGAGTCGATGGCTACGTGAAAGTGCTTGATTTTGGACTGGCGAAGTGGGTGCCGCCGGTCCTGCAGCAACCACTTGAGTCGACCGCCACTATTGGTCTCAGTCAGCCGGGTCAAATTTTGGGAACTGTCGGGTATATGTCGCCCGAGCAGATTCGGGGGGAAGAGGTCGATCAGCGTAGCGATTTATTCGCGTTCGGGATTCTACTGTACGAAATGCTGACCGGGCGACATCCGTGGCCGCGGCCATCGTCGGTGGAGATCTTGCACGCCATCCTTCACGACGATCCACCTCCGATGGATATGTCTCTCGTGGAGGTCGGTCCGCCCGCTTCCGTGCTCGAGCACATCGTTCGAAAATGCGTGGCAAAACAGGCGGGGCAGCGTTTTCAGACCATGGATGATGTGCGGGCGGCGCTTGAAGGCGCCACGAAAACGCCGACGTCGAAACCCATCGGTCAGAACCCCTCCATTGCCGTACTGCCATTTGCCAACATGAGCGCGGACAAAGAGAATGAGTATTTCAGCGACGGCTTGGCTGAGGAGGTCATCAATGCGCTAGCCAACCTCCCCGGCATTAAGGTCGCCGGTCGCACGTCCTCATTCTTCTTCCGCGGAAAGGATGTGGAATTCGGAGAGATGGGCCGGCGGCTCAATGTCGAGCATATTCTGGAGGGGAGCGTTCGCAAAGCAGGCAACCGCATCCGAGTGACGGCGCAGCTCATCAAGGTTACCGATGGTTTTCACCTCTGGTCCGAGCGTTACGACCGCGAGATGACGGACATCTTCGCGATACAGGATGAGATCACTCATGCCATCGCCGACAATCTCCGGATCAAGCTTTCGCTGGAAACGCCCGCGCCGCGGCGCCACGAGCCCAACCTTCGAGCGTACGAAGCATACCTCAAAGCTCGGGGGCAGTGGTTCAAGGGGACGCTGGAGTCGCAGTCCCTTTTCAAAGAGTCCGTGGACCGTGCCATAGCGCTCGATCCGAAATTCGCACCGGCGCACAGCTTGTTGGGTGCTCACTACTCGATGGTCGCGCACCTTGGCATCAGGCCGGCACGCGAGGTCATCCCGTTAGCGCAAGCAGCGGAAGAAGAAGCGTTGCGCCTCGATCCCTCTTTGCCGGAAGCCCACGCCCTGTTGGGAGTGTGGGCGGGCACCTTCTCCTACGACTGGAACGAGGCGGAACGGCGATGGCGTTTGGCTATGGCTCGTGAACCGGTCTCCCGCGACGTTCGTTTTTGGTACGGGAACCATTATCTCTTGCCGATCGGCCGCCCGGTGGAGGCTGTGGAGGCGATGGCGTGGGGCCTGGAAGGGGATCCCCTAAATCTCTTGTACCGCTCCGCTTGGGCGAGGGGCCTGCGACACGTCGGCAGGCTAGAGGATGCCGAAGCAGAATTGCGGAAGGTCTTGGATCTCGATGAGAACTTCCCGCCTGCCTTGGGTATCCTAGGTGCAATCTGCGCCCAGCAAGGGCGTTTTGAGGAAGCGCTGGCATTGACCGAAAGGGCGTATGCATTGACGCCTTGGGCGAATGCCGTTGCCGGACAGCTCGCGGCGCTACTGGCTCGCACCGGAGCCAAGAGCCGTGCGGACGCGCTGCTCGAAAAACTACGGCCCGGCAACGCATATGGAGCCGCGACCGGGATGGCGGTCTTTCACGCACTCTGCGGGGACCTGGATCGGGCTGCGGATTGGGCCGAACAAGCGATCGCAGAGCGGTATCCGGAATTCGTGAAGATCCTGGGGCCATTGCTCCGACCCAGTCCCCGGTGGCCTTCCCTAGCGAAACTGATGAATATGCCGTCTGGCTTTCGCATCACATGATTCCGCTCAGTCGCGACGGCTACGGCTCGTACGTGTGCGAGCATTTGTCAGTGCTCGGTGGCGGCGGCATTACAGCGGATCGAGATCGATCCTTCCGATTACAAAGAGCGTAGTCTGTTCGTGCTGCGCGCCACTTTGATGAATCCATATATCGTTCTGGCCGAAGAGACCGGGCGTCACGGCAGGCCGTACCTGGCGCAGTTTACAGAAAAGCTCGCGGCCCGCGCCGAAGAGGGCGTGGAGGCAATCAGCCGCAGTCGCGTCGGACAGTCTATTTCCTGATCAGGAAGACGGCCACTTCGGCCAGCAAGTTCGGAAGGAGCGCGACTTTCCTTGCCCCTTGCAGAAACATTCTTCGCTCCACGGTCCACTTCTCGCTGGCGGCCAGCGATTCGAAATCGTCCACGGTAAGGAAATGGATATTCGGCGAGTCGTACCAATCGTGTGGGAACAACTTGGTCTTGGGCGCGCGGCCAGTGAACAGGTGCGCGAGGCGCACGGACCAGTGAGCGAAGTTCGGAAAAGCAACGATTGCTCTCCGTCCAACGCGAAGCATATCGCGCAACACCTTCAAGGGCTCGCGCGTCTCCTGCAAGGTCTGGCTGAGGATCACGTAATCGAAAGCCTGATCGGGCAGGTCCGCGAGCGCGTCTTCGAGGTCGCTGTGAAACACTGAAACGCCGCGCGCGATGGCCTGTTGCGCCCTCGGGCCCGAAATCTCGACGCCACGCGCATCCACGTTTTTGTTCTGGGCCAGCCAGTCCAGCAGCTCGCCTTCGCCGCAGCCCAGATCGAGCACACGGGTATTCGGCTCGATGAGTTCGCTGATGATCGCGTAATCGCTGCGACCAAGCAGCTTCGGCACGAACGCCTGGGCCACTTAGCGTTCCACTCCGCGCAGAGTACTGGCCAGGAAACCTCGCACTAACTCGGCCTGCTCGGCGATGTTGACCAGAAACGCATCGTGCCCATAGTTAGACGGCAGTTCGCAATAGGCCACATCACAGTTGCGGCCGCGCAACGCCCGCACCACTTCGAGCGATTGGTAGCTCGGATACAACCAGTCGGACGTGAAGCTAATTACCAGAAATCGCGACTTCACGTTTTCGAACGCCGCGCTAAGCGAAGGCCGGCCATTGGTGAGGTCGAAGTAGTCCATGGCCTTGGTGATGTAGAGGTACGAATTCGCATCGAAGCGGTCGACGAACTGGCTGCCGCGGTAGCGCAAGTAGCTCTCTACTTCGAACTGATTCTGATCGCGCAGACGGCGGCCGAATTTCTCGCGCATCGATTGATCGCTCATGTAGGTGATGTGGCCGACCATGCGCGCCACCGCCAAACCGCGAGCCGGAGGCCGCTTGCCGTAGTAGTTGCCTTCGTTCCAATCCGGATCGGCCATGATCGCCTGGCGGCCCACTTCGTTGAAGGCGATCTGCTGCGGGCCGTGCCGCGCGGTACCGGCGATCGGAATGGCGGCCGCTACAGACTCCGGATACGCGACGGCCCATTGCAGCGCCTGCATCGCACCCATCGATCCGCCCGAAACGGCCAGCAGCCGCTGGATCCCCAGGTGATCGATCAGCATCTTCTGCAATCGCACCATGTCAGCAATGGTGACCGGCGGAAACGACATCGCATAAGGACAGCCGGTCTCGGGGTTGATGGAACCCGGACCGGAGGTACCGCGGCAACCGCTCAAGACGTTCGATGAAATCACGAAGTACTTGTGGGTGTCGAATCCCTTGCCCGGGCCGATCATGTTGTCCCACCACCCCAGACTTCCGTTTTCCTTATCCTCGCCCGCGGCGTGCGCATCACCGGAGAACGCATGCAGAATCAGGATGGCATTGCTCTTGTTATCGTTCAGCGTGCCGTAGGTTTCATAGGCGACGTCGACCGGCGCCAGCGTGGCGCCGCTGTCGAGTGAGATCGAATCAAACTGGACAAACTTGGTCTCGGTAATCATCCAAATAAACTGAGACTGAGGGCTTATTCAAATGATAGCAAGGCCTTGATTTAAAGTTCCTTCTCGCCGACGTACGTTATCCTATTTGCTTCCGCATGGCTTTGCTTACTTTGGTCCGGCACGGGCAGGCTTCTTTCCTCGAATCGAATTACGACAAACTGTCCGAGCGCGGTGAGCGGCAGGCTCGGATTCTGGGCGAGTACTGGCTTGAAACGGGCGCCACTTTCGATCAGGTTTATTACGGACCGGCATGCCGCCACCTTCGCACCGGTGAGATTGTGGCCGAAGTTTATCGGCGGGCCGGCGCTCGGTGGCCCGAACCCGTGACTCTCGCCGAACTCGACGAATATCCGGGCATCGAAGTGATGCGCACCTTCCTGCCGGGGCTGATGGAGAGGCACGAAGACATTCGCGCACTGGAAACTGAGTTCCGGCAGGCAGGCGATCAGAGCGCGGCGTTCCGAGTCTACGACAAGCTGTTCCAGCGCATCACTCGCATGTGGGTGGATGAGGAGCTAGATTCACCGGAGGTGGAGAGCTGGCGAAATTTTTGTGAACGGGTGGATCGGGGCGTCGCGACGGTGCGAGAAGCAGCGCTGAAGAATGGACGCGTGGTGGTTTTCACGTCCGGCGGCGTGATCGCGGCCACGGTACGGAAGGCCTTAGATCTGTCGCCACGGCGAACGCTGGAGTTGAGCTGGACCTCGCGCAACGCGAGCTATACCGAATTTCTTTTTTCGCTCGAGAGATTTTCGCTGAGCAGCTTCAATAATCATCCCCATTTGGAGGATGGGGAGATGTTGACGTACAGATAGCGTTCACATGGCGCAGGTCAGAGATTCGTTCGGTGGCGCGAGGAAACATTCTGCGCGCGCTGCTTCGGCTTATCGAACTGGCAAGAGCGCGATTGCGCTGTTCGCATAGGGACTCTGGATAGAGATCTGTAAGTTCCCTGCCGCGGCGTCGGACGGTACGTCGAAGTTGATTTGGTATAACCCAACGAAGCCTGGAGCTAGACCGGAAAAGAACACGTTGCAGCTTTCTCCGTCAAGGATCACCTGAAAAGGATCTATCGTCTGTGCAAATGGCGGGCTGGTGGGAGAACCATAGCCGTCAACAAGGTCTAGTGTGAGCGGCCCCAGCCCAGTGACATAAAGCACGAGGGGCTCTCCCGGAATTGCCGGGTTGTTGGGGCCAATGAGCGAGTAATCCGAGGCTTCGGCGATGGCAAAGTTACCGTTGTAGGTGAATATACCTGGGTCTTCGGTGAAAGAGTCCGTGAAAAAATCCGCAACCAGCACGCCCTTGTCAAACACTTGAATCTCCGCCGCCCCCGGTCCGGTTGGAGCCTCGTAGGGCACTTGGATGCTTATCTGATCCTCTCCGCCCGTGTAGGCGATGCCATAAATCGGGGCTGAGTATCCGCTCACAGAGACCTCGACTCCCGCCAGGCTCGTTGGAAGGGGATTGGTATTCGCCAACACCGCGCCGCTCACCGTCGTCAAGTTGTTCCCGAAGATAGTCGCAAGCGCGCCTGGGCTTATTCCTGATTCGTAACTCGCAGTATTGACAATGACGGCATCTCCAGTCTGGCGAGGCTTCGCGGAACTGACGCGATGGCTCGAATGCGGACGGTAAAACGGCGTCTTATGCGCAGAGCTTTCCCCTGCGAAACTCGGAGCCACACACATCGCCAGAGCGGCGATCTTAAAGGCGACAGATTTCATGGAAGTAAGATGCGAATCGATCAAGGTGTGTAACATCGTTTTTCTATTCTTGTGTGGTGTGAAGGTTATGTTAATCACCGAGTAGTAGATTCGGCCCGATGGGATTTAGCGTCCGCTACAACCGCTTGGCCACTACCAGGGTGATGTCGTCGGCCGGGGGCGCGCCCTTGGTGAAATCGACGACGCGTTGATTAATAGCCTCGATGATCGCCTGGGCCGATTCATCTTTTAACTCAGCCAGCGCCTGGGCTAGCCGATCTTCGCCAAACTCCTCGTCGACATCGGGCCGGGTGGCTTCGGTCACGCCATCGCTGAACAGAACCACAACATCACCGGGCTCCAGGAGGCAGGTTTGTTGCTCGTATTTGGCGATCGGCAGAATACCGAGGATCAATCCGGTGCCTTCCAGTTTTTTGAGACTACCATCACGGCGCACCAGCAGAGGCGGATTGTGGCCGGCATTGACGTAGGCGAGCTCATTGGTCTTCGGATCCAGAACGGCGATGAAGAAGCTGATAAAGCGGTTCGTGGGACAGTTAGTCGTTATGATCCGGTTGAGCCTGGTCACGAGCGCGGCGAGGTTGGTGGGGTCGTCGAAGAGCACTTGCACGCGGGCCTGCAGGCTGGACATGAGCAACGCCGCCGGCATTCCCTTCCCGGCGACGTCGCCGACCAGCATGGCCACGCGCCCGTCGGGATAGCTGATGAAGTCATAATAATCCCCGCCGACGGTACGGCATGCGGCGTTGTATCCGGCCAGATCGACGCCCGGAACCACCGGCGCGCAGGTGGGAAGCAGCCCTTGCTGTATCACCGCCGCCTGCTGCAGGTCGCGAGCGAGCACACGTTCGGCCTGCTCGACCTCGGCCAGGCGCGTGTGCTCGATGCGGATGGCCGCGACGTTCGCCATGACGGTGAGGAGATTCAGATCATCCTTGCTGAATTCGTGCACGAAGTGCGGCGAGTCCAGGTAGATGAGCCCGATGACGCGGTCGTCGGTTTGCAACGGCACGGCCAGCATACTGCGAATCTGCTGCTGCACGATGCTCTGGCGGCCGGCGAAAGCTTCGTCCAGGCGGGCATCGCGAACCAGCAGCGAGGTTTTCTCTTTAATCACGCGGTCTCGGACCATGCTGCTGATGCGGAATCCTTCGCCGCGGGCGGCTTGCACCACCAATTCGTCGCCCTCCACGGTCATGAGAACGCCACGCGTCGCGCCTACCGCGTCGATGGACAGGGTCATGATCAGGTTGAAGAGCTCGGCCAGCGGCATGTTGCCAGCCAACTCGCGCCCAGCCCGGATCAACGCACGCATCTGGGGGCCGCTCTCGATTTTCTGCTCGTCGTTTAATAAACCTTGCAAGCTGGTGGCCGCCGTCGTGGAGACGACCGCCGCCTGGGCCGTCCCTTCGACGAAGACGACGGTGTTGGCCGGCGCGGCCGAAATTTTCTCGGCGAATTCGAGCGCCAGATGTCCGGCCGTGATGCGATCTTCCGGACCGAGCGTATATGCCGACGTAATCCGCTCGCCGTTGACGAAGGTGCCGTTCTTGCTGTTGAGGTCCCGCAGCGTCCACGTATCGCCGTGCTTTTCGATAACCAGGTGCTGGCGGGAAAGCCCGGCGTCCTCGGAATAACACAGCTCGTTTGCGCTGGATCTGCCGAGAGTGTAACGGTCGTTGTCTAACATGAGCGCGCGAGTTTTTCCGTCGGGCGTATGGATCAATAACTCGCGGGGTTGGAATGACTGCACAGCGCCGGCCACTAGATCAGCTTACCGGAAAATGAACTTTGGCAGTGCGCGTTCACTATTAAGACCGATAAGATCGAGTTACGGTTCGGGATGCGCATCTATCTTTATTATGTCGGCAAACCGCGCGATGCGAGCGCCAATCAGATGGCGGAAGAATATATCCGGCGTTCCACCCGATACGGGCGATGCGAGATGCGCGAGATACGGCCCGGGCGGTTCGATCCCTGGGAGAAGCATCCCTCGGCGACCAAGATTCTGCTCGATCCGGCCGGCAAGAGCATGGAGTCGGGCGGGTTCGCAAAGCTAATCGGCGGCGCGGAGCGGGACGCGCGCGATCTGGTTTTCCTGGTAGGCGGGGCGGATGGCTTGCCCGAAGGTTGGCGGACTAGGGGTGGGATGTTGCTCTCGCTCACGCCGCTGACTTTGCCACACGAGCTGGCGCGGGTGGTCCTGGCGGAACAGATCTATCGGGGCTTTACGACGCTGCGCGGCCATCCGTATCCCAGATGAGGGCTTCTGGCGAAACTCAGGGTAGACTTGCTAAGAAGGAGCAGAGCATGCGGAATCGCAGGGAATTCATCAAGACAGTGGCGGGCGTGTCAGCTGGAGCGCTTCTTACCGGGCGGCAGCTTGTGGAGGGCGCCTCCCCAGCGCCGCAGTCGGGCGCTACGGTGACGCGGCGGGAAGTCCGCGTGGGCGGGAAACGCGTGAAAGTGGTCGACGCGCATGCGCATGCCGCCATCGCTGAGGTTGCGGAAGTGGTGAAGGGTACGCCGCTGGAGCGTTATGCGCGAGGCGGGGGCCGGGCGCTCGGACCAGATCGCATTCAGGAGCTGGATAAGCGCGGCATCGACGTGCAGGCGCTGGACATCAATACCTTCTGGTGGTACGCAGCAGATCGCGACTTGGCCACGAAGATCGTGCAGGTGCACGACGAGGGTCTATCAAAATGGTGTGAGGCGCATTCGGACCGTTTCGTGGCGTTCACCTCGCCGGCGCTGCAATTCCCAGATTTGGCTGCGCAGCAGGCCGAGCATGCCGTGAAAAAGCTGGGAATGCGCGGGGTTGCGGTCGGCGGCCACGTGGCAGGCGAGCCGCTGTCGATGCCGAAGTACGATCCGTTCTGGGCCAAAGCGCAGGAGCTGGGAGTGATCGTATTCATGCATCCCAACAATGCGGAGAACGTGGCCAAAATGGATGCGTTCGCGGGTGCGGGCGATCTGGGCAACATCATCGGAAATCCGCTGGAGACGGGCCTTTTCTTGTCGCACCTGATTTTCGATGGGACGCTGGACCGCTTCCCCGGCCTCAAAATCTGCGCCGCGCACGGGGGCGGGTATCTGCCCTCGTACTTCGGACGCACGGACGTGGCTTGCGACGTGCGCCAGAACGCCAAGTGCGTGAATAAGAAGCATCCGCGCGAATATCTGCACGACCAGATTCTGGCCGATTCGATGGTCTTCTCGGCGGAGGGCATCCGGCACCTGGTGGCGGAAATGGGGCCGACCCAAGTGGTGTACGGGACGGACATACCGCTGGTCTGGCCGGACACCATCGACGCGATCCTCAAGGCGGAGATCTCCGACGCGCAGAAGGAAGCGGTGCTGGGCGGGAATTTGGTGAAGTTGCTGAAGCTGTGAGAGAGGGTCAGAGGTCTCAGGGAGCCGCACTGCCGGCGGCCTCACAGTTCGAAGCCACCGATTTATTCGTCACGAAGAGCCGCCATCGAATCGAGCTTCGAGGCCCTCCGCGCGGGCAAATACCCCGCCATCAAAGCCACTCCTGCTAATACAACGGCCGCTAAACCGAGCGTCCACGGATCATTCGGGTGCAGGCCATAAAGGAAACTAGCGACCAGTCGCGTGGTTGCCAGCGCAGCGCTGAATCCAACCGCGAGGCCGATAGCGATCAAAATCGTGACCTCGCCCAACACCATCCGGAGCACGCGAGACTGCTGCGCGCCCAGCGCCATGCGAATTCCGATCTCATTCCGCCGGCGCGCCACGTTATATGACATCACGCCGTAGAGTCCGATGGTCGCGAGGAGCAGCGCCAGCGCGCCGAAAAATCCCGAGAGCGTCGCCAGCAGCTTTTCCCGCTGGATCGAATCGTCCACTTTGGCGGCAAGCGTTTTAAACTCGATGGAAACGTCGCGGTTGACGCGGGCGATGGCGGACTTCACGCCGGAGATGAGAGCAGTAGGCGCGCCGCCGGCAGTGCGTATCTCAAAACTGGTGAGCGGACCGGGTATTCCGCCCTGGCTCCACGGGATGAACACAAAGGGCGATGGTTCATCGCGCAGCGAGCCATATTTCGCGTCCTTTACGACGCCGACGATCTCGACCGGACCGCCCGAGATATTCCAGGCGAATTGCGGTCCACGGCCGTCCCGGGTGCGGAAATGCTGCCCGAGTGGACTGGTTGCACCGAAGTATTTTTGGGCCATGGATTCACTGATGATGGCCACCTTCGCCGAAGTAGCCGTGTCGTGGCTGTTGAAATCGCGCCCCCCTACGATCGGAGTGGCGAGAGTTTCAAAATACAAGTCGCTCACATTGTTGAAGGAAGCCATGGCGTCAGCGCGCGATTTTGGGGTATAGCCCTCGATCACCACTTCACCGGCCCACCGGCAGTGACAGACCGGCGTGATGGAGGAGACGCTGGCCGAGCGAACACCTGGAATCGTGCGCAATTGGTCCAGCATCTGCTCGTACACGGCGGACCAGCGCTCCCTCGGATAATTTCCATCGCGAAGATCGACGCTGACCAGCAGAACGTGGTCGCGCTCAAATCCTGCATCGAGCGAGACGAGTTTCCAGAAGGTCGAGAGCATCAAGCCCGCGCCCACCACCAGCAACAGCGACAGAGCCACCTGCGCCATCACGAGCATCTTTCCAATGCCAAGCCTGGAGCCTTCTATTACGCCCCGGGCATTGGCTTTCATCGCTGATTGAGGATCGACGCGCGTGCCTCGCCAGGCCGGCGCGATGCCGAACAGCAGACCTGTAAGAACGGCAGCGGTCGCGGTAAACGCGAGTGCCCGGACGTCCAAAGTGAGATCGAGAGGAGCATCGAGAAACCGGACCAGCAGGCGGGCGCCCCATTCGGCGAACAGAATGCCAAGCATCGCACCTATACCTGACAGCAGCAGGCTTTCGGTAAGCAACTGGCGAATCAAGCGGCCCCTCCCGCCGCCGACCGCCATGCGGATCGCGATCTCGCGCTGCCTAGCCGCACCTCGCGCTAGCAGCAGATTTGCTACATTGGCGCAAGCGATCAGCAGCACCACGCCAACGATGGTCATCAGAATGATCAGCGCCTGGCGGTATTGCCTGCGGATATAGGAGATCCCGTTGGCGGCGGCCTGCGTATCGAAGGTTTGACTCAAGTACCGGTCCCTTTCGCCCGGCCCCAACTGGCGGCCATCTTCTCTTGCGAGCCCGTTTTGTTCCAATGTCGCTTTATAAATTTGCGGCGCGAGTGTTTTCAAGCGGGCCGTAGCCTGGCTCGCGGGGACGCCGGGCTTCAAGCGACCGATAACTTGCAGCCAGCCGACCGGATAGTAGTTCGTATCGAGCATCATGCCGGAGTAGCCACTCCCGATGGCCGTTACCGCGCAGAGGGGGACCGTCACGTCCGCCGAATGGCCGACCTCAACCCCTGTAAATCCGGGTTCAGCGACACCCACGATCTCGATAGGATGCCTGTCGATAGAAATCGTTTTGCCGAGGATGCCGGCACGTCCGCCATATTCGCTTTGCCAGAAGCCATAACTCAGAACCGCGCTTCCAGCACAGCCGCGCGTGTCGTCGGCGGGCGTCAACGTTCGGCCGAGTATCGCGTGCACGCCCAACGTATCGAAATATTGCCCCGACACATAGACCCCATTCACCGAACGCGCTTCGCCCCCCGAGGCGAGGTTGAAGCCCCATTGACCATAGGCGAAGATCCCAGAGAATACATCCTGGCGATCGCGGAGATGCTCCCATGTCGGGTTGCTATAGCCCGCGTAACTCTGCGTTCCCATCATCACCTGGAGCAATTCCTCGGGATGGCGCACCGGCAGAGATTTCAGGATTACCGCGTCGATCAGGCTGAAGATCGCGGTGTTGGCGCCGATGCCGAGAGCCAGCGACAAAATCGCTACAGCAGCGAAACCGGGACTGGAGCGCAGCGCGCGAATAGCGTAGCGGACATCCTGAAAGAGGGCGTCGAGCATAAAAATGGATCGAGTTAGTTCACCTCAGTGTGCGCGTTTTGGATTTCCTAATGGCGGCAAGGGGTCCCACTGGCCGGATTGGAAAGGACCAAGGCGCAGGCCCAGCCAGAGCATGCAGATTGCGCTGAAGCCAAAATAAAAGGCAAGCCAAAGAAAAACTGAAGGGTGAAAAGGCCTGCGTTGCAGTTGCATCCAGCCAAGCACCAGAGCAAGAAACGCCAGGGCAAATCCAAACGAGGCTACTCCGGCCAAGCCAAGAAACCATCCGTCCGCAATATGACGCTGACGCCGCAGGGTTCGGGCGGTTACCAATTCGAGGATGCCGATGCTCATTGCCATCAGCACGAGCAGGCGCGCGAAAAGAACAAAACCAAGCGGCCCTCTCCAGAACAGCGGGATCAGTCCGTATGCGCTAAGAGCAAGGCCATTCAGGACCAGTAGCCGGGATTTTCCCGCGGCGGACCTCAAAATGCCGGCTGCGATGGTGCAGACGCCTGCCGCCAGTGTGATGCTATTCAGAAACATAATTGTGCCTTGCCACGCAGGAAAGGCGAGTGGACCATCCGCGTCGTACATGATTACGTAGATGACCGAAATTATCGCGTCAAAAACGCCGCACAACGCCAGGAGCCCCAGTTCTTAATCAGCGTTCGGATCAAGTGCATCTCCCGATCACGATACAGCCCAAACCAATCATAGCGCTGGCGCGAATGGATCGACGTGATGCGCGCTGGCGTATAATTTTGAGGTCAGTAATGGCTACGAAGAAATTTAGGGGGAAGCATGAAGAGCGATAAGAGCGTGTGGGGCCGGGCATTCGTCGTGTTGGCGGGCCTCGGCGTATTGGCCTGGTGTGTGTCGATAGCAGCGCAGGAGCCAGCCGCGCCAAAGTTCAGATTCGATCCGGACTGGCCCAAGCCACTGCCGAACAAGTGGAAGATGGGAGGCGTCACGGGGTTGGCCGTCGATAAGGACGACAACGTTTGGGTATATGATCGCCCGAACGATCTTACGGATATCGAGCTTGAGGCGGAGCTGAATCCTCCCATTGCCGATTGCTGCGTCCGGCCTCCCTCGATGATCCACATCGACAAGAACGGCAACGTGGTCGGCTCGTTCGATGCTCCGCAAGGGCACGGGATGGCCGTGGACAGCGAAGGTTTCACCTACCTGGGGCAGGACACGGTTCGCAAATACGATCCTAAGACCGGCAAGATGGTCGCCGAAGTGCCTCGCACGCCCGACCGGCCACCGGGCGGCGGAGGTGATGCCGCTCCTCCGGGTGGAAACCGCACTCCGGGTCACGGCAGCCGCGGACCAGTGGTGGGATTTCTCCCTGGCGGCCGCGGTCAACCTGATCCTGCCACTCGAGCGGCTCGAGACGCAGAGATGGCGGCCTTCCGCGCCAAGTATCCTCCGACGACGCCGATGATCGTGGGAGGAATCGAAGAGATCCGGCTGGATGAACCGGCCCACGAACTTTACGCCGCCGACAATTACCTGGGCGGGCGCGTGATGGTATTTGATATGGACACCTTCAAGTTCAAGCGCGGCTGGGGCGCCTATGGACACACACTGTCGGGAATGAGCGTCAATGACGCAGACCGCGTATACACTCCCGGCGGTCCGATGCCCAAGGAGTTCCGGGGCCACCTCACGCTGAATATTTCTCACGATGGATTGGTCTACGCCGCGGACCGGATGGCGAACCGCATCCAAGTCACGACGACGCAGGGCAAGTTCGTGAAGGAATTCATTCTGGCTCCGATGACGGGCGTGGGCGGTGCTACCGGGGGCGTGATGTTTTCGCCGGACAAGCAGCAGCGCCTCTTGTATATTTCCGATCTCACGAATAACCACATCTGGTTCCTCAACCGCGAGGACGGCAAGGTGGTGGGCCAGATAGGCAGCATGGGCGAAAACGGGGGACAGTTCTTCGGGCTGCACATGATCGCCGTGGACTCCAAGGACGTCATCTACACGGGTGAGGTGTTCGCCGGCGAGCGGGTACAGAGATTTATTCCGGTGAAGTGAAATCGAGGATACGGCTATTTCGGGTGGGAAGCTTCTTCCGCCTCGGCCTTGCGCGCCCCCCCGAGAATATCTTCGATCGCGTAGTTGCCCTCATGGCAGGCGTATTCGTAAATCGGTCCCGGCGCCGCCACAAATGGCAATTCCACGGTCCACGGTTTGGTCCAGGTGGAGGGATCTTCCAGAGTGGCTTTGTAGACGATGTTGTTGGCGTCCACGCGGGTGAAGCGCTCCGTTACCTTCAGGTCTTTGGAAGAACCGCGAAAATGGGTCTGGTCGTTGAAATTCGTCGTCTCGACCACCAGCGTATCGCCTTCCCAATGCCCGACGGAATCGCCAAGCCACTGGCGAACATTCTCCGGGGGGTGCTGCGCGTTCAAGCGGATGATGCGCACGTCATGGATCTCTTCCGCCAGGATCATAACCATGTCCGGTGTCTGCACAATCTGATAATTATTGTTGTATAGCGTCGGCAGCATCGGCGGGCCCGCCATAGAAACATAGATACAGCGCTCCGAGAGTCCCCTGTCCTTCACGTTGCCGGCAGAACGGGATCTGGCCGCTGCCGCCTGATTCCGTTCACGCGCTTGCTGAACAAGGGCTGGTATTTTCCCATCGGGCGGATCGATCACCATCGAGGTTCGCTTCACTCCGTCCACGCGCGCCAGGCCCGAACCCATGTCGTAAAAGAGTACGTTGTAAGCGCCGGTGCCCTCCGATCCCTTGGTCTTATGCAGAGGGCCTTCCGAAGTTCCATCCAGTTCCTGCCACGCCTGGTGTTCTTTCTGCTCCCAGACCTTCGCCTCGGCATCCGTCAGCGTTGGCTTTGCAGCGAACTCAGCCGAACGTTCCAGTGGCGTCCGCGTCGAGTTGTTCCATATACCCTGGAGATCGGGGTGGCCGTCGGCAGTCCGCGGCATCTTCCATGCCGCCTTATTCTGTGCGGAGAGCGCAGTTGCCGCAAAGAGCACAAGCGCGCCTATTCTCGCCAGATTCCGGAAGGTCATACGTTGCCCTCAGATTGAGGATACCTCTAATTTTCAGGTGACTGCCGGTGTGGTTTCCGGCGACTATACTCTATTCAAGGAGTTCTCTGGGCGATGGAATCGTTTCTCCAAGATCTCAATCACTCGCTTCGCCTGTTCCGGCAAAGTCCCGGATTCACGCTCACTGCCGTGGCCGCGCTTGCTCTCGGCATCGGGACGAATACGGCTATCTTTTCGGTCGTAAACACGGTATTGCTGAGGCCGGTACCCGCCCCCGATCCCGATCGTGTGGTCATGTTCATGACCACGAACAGCGGAGGCTCAGGTCCCATTGCGTCGGAAATCAAGTTCAATTTGTGGCGCGAGAAGGCCGGCGTTTTTGAGGACGTGTCAGCCTATCGACATGGCTCATTGACTTTGACAGGCGTCGAGCAGCCCCAGCAGGTTGGCGCGATCTTCGTTACCAAGGACTACTTTCGTCTCTTCGGACTGCCTATCGATCAGGGTCGAGCGTTTACCGATGAAGAAGAACGACCCGTCGGGACTCAGCTCTTCGAGAACGGTCATGTCGTTATCCTTAGCAACGCATTTTGGAAAAGGGCCTTCGGCGGCGACCCCAAAGTGGTGGGCCAGGTCATCTCACTTAGCGGAGATCCTTATCAGGTGGTTGGGATCATGGCGGCCGGCGCGCAGACGGACGCGGCCGAACCTCCCGATGTGTGGATGCCGTTTCCAATCGATCCGAACAGCGAGAAGCAAGTGCATTACTTTCAGGCCGTGTGCCGCCTCAAGCGGGGAGTTACGTTAGACATGGCGAACGCTCAGCTTCAACTCGCTACCCAGGAATTCCGGCGCAGATATCCCAACGCGCTTTCGACGAGCCGGGGAGATATTCTTAGCGTCCAACCGATGCGCGACGTTCTGGTAAAGGATGTGCGCGGGTCGCTTCTCATTCTCGCCGGCGCGGTCATTTTGGTGCTGCTCATCGCGTGTTCCAATGTCGCCAACCTCTTGTTGGTTAGGGCGGCGGGCAGAAAGCGCGAAATCGCCATCCGCGTTGCCGTGGGCGCCTCACGCGGGAGAATCATTCGGCAGCTTCTGACAGAAAGCGTGTTACTGTCCATGGCGGGCGCCGCATTCGGATTAGGACTGGGAGTTGCTGGCATCCACGTTCTTCTGGTATTGAATCCTGTCAATATTCCCCGCATTGGAGTGAACGGTTCAAAAGTGGGGATGGACTGGCGGGTTTTTATTTTCACGATGCTCGCGGGTCTGATCACCGGGCTCGTGTTCGGACTCATTCCGGCGCTACAGGCGTCCCGCGCAAATCTGAATTCTTGCTTGAAAGAAAGCAGCGGAGGACGTACGAGCGGCGGGTTCCGTCAGAATAGGACTCGTTCGCTGCTGGTGATTAGCGAAGTGAGCCTGGCGCTGGTGCTGCTGATGGGAGCCGCCCTGCTCATCCGCACGCTGATGGCTCTGCGGTCCGTCAATCCAGGGTTCGAAGCACATAACGTCGTAACCACGCGAACGACTCTGGACCCGCGCTTCGCCAAAGTAGGAGGAGTGAATCAGATCGTTCAGGGCGCATTCGGTCGTCTGAGCACGTTGCCCGGAGTGGAGAGTGTTGGCCTCACCGGACTGTTGCCGCTGGACGGTCCATTCAGCAGTCTTCCCATCATTGTAGTTGGACGGCCGCTGAATGGCCCTTCGCATGGGAATAGCAGCTATGGGCAGGTCTCGGCTGGCTATTTCGAAGCGCTAAAGATTTCACTTCTTCGTGGACGCACTTTCACGGACGCGGACCGGCTTGGAGCGCCCGAAGTGGCCATCATCAATCAAGCCATGGCCCGCCAGTTTTGGCCCGATGGCGATCCGCTGAATTCCCAGATTCTGATCGCAAAAGGACTTGGACCGAGGCTGGAAGAGCCGGTGCGGCAGATCGTCGGCATTGTGGGCGACGTTCACGACGAGGCCCTCAACCGGGATACGGAACCTGCTGTGTTTGTTCCGGTGACACAACGCCCGGATGCTCGCACGGCGGGTAACTCGGTGGCTTGGGTTATCCGTGTTCGCGCTGAAACGCCGTCGCTCAATTCGGCGATCCAGAACGAACTGCGCCAGGCGACGGGAATGCCGGTTCCTCCTCTCCGGCCGATGGAAGAAGTTGTAGCGAAATCCACGGCTCGCCAGGACTTCAATATGCTGCTCATGATCATTTTCGGAGGCTCGGCGCTGCTGCTCGCGGCGATCGGCATTTACGGGTTGATGGCGCATTCCGTTCAGCAGCGCACGCAAGAGATGGGAGTACGCATAGCGTTAGGAGCCAAGCCGGGGGATGTGCGGAATATGGTGGTGTTTCAGGGAATGCGCCTGGCATTGGCCGGAGTTGTGATCGGAGTGGCGGCGGCTTTGGGTCTTACGCGCTTCCTGGCAAGCTTCCTGTTCGGCGTCAAACCGCTCGACCCTCTGGCGTTCATCGCGACGCCTATAGTCTTGGGCAGCGTAGCTCTGGTTGCCGTGTGGCTACCTGCACGCCGAGCGAGCCGCGTTGATCCTATCAATGCCCTGAGATATGAATGACGACGCGAAAACGCCGTTGACAATCTCTCACTCGCCGGGCTTGAGTCCGGGGCGCTCGACGATCTCGATCTTAGCACCGGCGGGTCCGGCCACGTAGGCGAAGTTTATCGTGGGACCGTGCGGGAGCGGCAGCGGGCGCGGTTCGGTCAAAATGGTCACACCCTTTCCGCGCAGGTCGTCGATGGTCTTTGCCAGCGCGCCCGTGGAGCGCCAGCCAATGTGGTCGATGGCGTGCCCTTCGCTTGGCTCCGCGTCACCCTTCTGCACCAGGATCCACATGTCACTAAATCCGGGCGCGCTGTACTTGATGGCATCGATCCGCCCTTTGAGCTTGGTACGTTCTCCGCCGAATTTGGCCAGCAGCCAGTTGAAGTTCTCATCCGGGTTCGGTCCACGCATATGGATGTGGTGGAGGCCGAGCAGTTCGGGATCCTGCACCACTTCGATGCGCGTGCCCCAAGGGTCTTCCACGAACGCGAGCTTGAAGAGTCCGGGCACTTCGCGCGTGGGCGTGACGATCTTGATTCCTGCGGCTTCGAATTCCTTCATCTTCACGTCGAGGTCCGCGAACGAGAAGCCGACGTGATCGATGGCGCTTCCGGCGCTCGGCTTCGCGTCCGCCTTGCGGATGAACAATAGCCGCGTGCTGCCGAACATCATCCGGTCCGGGGCTTCCGTGATGCGCCGTCCACCGAAGTACTTTTCGTACCAATTGGCGGCCGCTGCTGGATCGGGCACGTTCAAATGGATATGGTCGTAGGGAAACGTTTGCGCCGCAGCGGAGCCGGCGAAAGCCCCCAGGGCGAAGTACAAGAAAGCAGCCGAAAGCATGACCCGTCGCATCAATAACTCCTTTTCAAGATCGGTCCGCGATGCTAGACCGAGTCCCAGTATACTAATGGAGCGGTACATCCGCACCTGGAGGTTCCGATGAGATTTGCCCTATGGCTCGCAGTGATTCTTAGCCTCGGTCTGGCACCGGCTGGATTTGGCGACGATGGAAACCGCCTTTTGCGAATCGACCATTACGTCCAGGTTCGCTCCACGGTGCCCGCGATTTCCGAACAGTTGACGCAGATTTACTTCCGGGAGGTAGTGGAAGCGGGAACGGCTTTACGTGGCGGACCAGCGGCGGATCGCGGGGCCCTCTTTATCCACGGCGCGGGAACACCCGGCGAGGTGTCGTTCGATGTTCCTTATCAAGACTACAGTTGGATGGCTTATCTGGCACACGCGGGCTTCGACGTTTTCGCAATGGACATGACGGGCTACGGACGTTCGACCCGCCCGACGGCGATGAACGACCCTTGCAATCTGGCGCCCGCGCAACAGGCGGCTTTTGTGCCAGCGTTGATTCCAGCGCCATGTTCAGCAACCTACCCGCACCAGATGACCACTCTCGCCTCGGATTGGCACGACATCGATGCCGTGGTCGACCGAATACGTGTGATGCGGCATGTGGGAAAGGTGAGCTTGCTAGCATGGTCCCTTGGTGGACCGCGATCGGCCGGATACGCAGCGCAGCATGCGGACAAGGTCGCCAAACTGGTTTTGCTCGCACCTGCGTATAAACGCGCGGCGAAAGAGGAGCCGCCGGCGCAGGTACCCGCTAACGGCGCGGCGATGACCACACAGTCCCGGGCCGAATTCATCGCCAACTGGGATCGCCAGGTTGGTTGCGCCGATCAATACGACGCGGCCACGCGCGACTCGGTCTGGTCGGAGATGATGCTGTCGGATCCAGTGGGCGCCACTTGGGGAACCGGAGTGCGGCGCGCACCGCAGGTGACATCTTGGGGATGGACGACGGCGGTGGTCGCGAGTACACATATTCCAACACTCATGGTCACCGGCGCTAATGACAAGCAAGTCAATCCGGACCGCGTGCGGGAACTCTACTCCGATTTAGGCTCGCCGCAGAAGATATTTGTCGATCTCGCCTGTTCCTCGCACAATGCGATGTGGGAGAAGAATCACCTGCTACTGTTCCGAGCGTCGCTGGAGTGGCTCACGCAAGCCTCCGTGCAGGGGAAGCAGGAAGGGATGCTTCGGTTGGGCTATTGAGGGCAGCGCGACGCGCGCTCTGCAACGTCGCACGGCGTCGGCTGCGGCAGCGAGGTGACACGCGAAATGTGGGGAAGGAACACACTCGGACACTTTCGGCAGGACGCTCGCTACGCCCTGAGGATGATGCGGCGCAGTCCTGGATTCACTGTTGTTGCCGTTCTGTCGTTGGCTCTCGGCATCGGCGCCAACACCGCAATTTTCAGCTTGATTAACAGCTTGATGCTCCGGATGCTGCCGGTGCAAGAACCGGAACAGCTTGTGGAACTCCTGCAAAAGTATCCTGGCGAGCCCCACGGGAATGGCTTCTGGTCTCGAGACAGTTTCGTCACGTGCCCGGCGTCGTGGACGCGCGCATTCAGCAGAACTTCGATTATCCGAAGTTTCACATTGCCGTGGATCGCACCAAGGCGTCCGAAGGCGGGTTTACGCCGCGCGACATAACCACCAGCCTGCTGGTCTCCCTCAGCGGAAGCTTTCAGACCACGCCGACGTTCTTCCTGAATTGGCAAAACGGGGTGAACTATAACCTGGTGGAACAGACGCCCCAGTATGCGATTCAGTCCTTACAGGATTTTCAAAACATCCCCATCACCTCACAATCCATGCAGCGTCCCGAGATTCTAGCCGACGTCGCGTCCATCACGCGCGCCAATGAAATGGCGGTACTGACCCACTACAACATCCGCCGTGTGGTGGATGTCTACGCTTCCGTGCAAGACCGCGATCTGGGCGGCGCCGCCCGGGAACATCACGCGCATCGTGGATCGCAACCGGAAGCTGCTGCCACGGGGCAGTTTCGTGAGTATTCGCGGCCAGATCCAAACCATGCGCACCGCCTACATCGGTTTGCTTCTAGGTCTGACGTTTTCAATCGTGCTGGTGTATTTGCTGATCGTGGTGAATTTTCAATCCTGGCTGGATCCGTTCATCATCATCACCGCGCTTTCCCGCTGCCCTGGCGGGCATCGCGCTGTTCCTGTTCGCTACCCGTACCCCACTGAGTGTGCCTGCTCTGATGGGCTGCATTATGTGCATCGGAGTGGCCACGGCCAACAGTATCCTAGTGGTCGCGTTCGCCAAGGAACGGCTGGCGGACCATGGCAACGCTGTTGAAGCTGCAATAGAGGCGGGCTTCACGCGCTTCCGGCCCGTGCTGATGACCGCTCTTGCCATGATCATCGGAATGATTCCGATGGCGCTCGGATTAGGCGACGGTGGCGAACAGAATGCCCCGCTCGGGCGTGCGGTGATCGGCGGATTACTGTTCGCAACCCTGGCCACTTTGACCTTTGTGCCGGTCGTATTCAGTTTGCTGCACGGGAGGCGGACGTCGAATCATGCGGAGTGAAGGAATGACAACTGAACCCGAATTGATTGCAAAGGAGGCTCCTCCGAACAAGCGGCGCTTAGGAGTGGGCGCGTGGATCGCGCTGGCCGTGGCATTACTGGCGATAGCTTACGTGGTCTACAACGGGATGGAGGTTCGCGCTGCGGCCAGCGAGCGGCTGGTTCACGCAACGGATCAAGCGGCAACTCCGGTGGTCAGCGTGGTGCATCCCCTGACCGCGGCGCCGACGCAAGAGATAGTGCTGCCCGGGAACACGCAGGCTTTCATCGATTCGCCGATTTACGCTCGTACTAGCGGCTATTTGAAGCAGTGGAATTTCGATATCGGGGCGCGCGTGAAAAAAGGAGATTTACTGGCGGAGATCGAAACGCCCGAGGTCGATCAGCAACTACAGCAAGCTCGGGCCGACCTGGAGACCGCGCAGGCCACCCAGGAGCTAGCCCAGACCACGGCCGACCGTTGGCGGTTTCTGCTGAAAGTCGAATTCGGTTTCGAAACAAGAGACCGACCAGGCCGTGAGCAACCTCGCGGCGCAAAAAGCCACCGTGGATTCCCGTCAGGCCGACATGCACCGCCTGGAACAGCTTCAATCGTTCGAGAAGGTCACGGCGCCATTCGATGGCGTCATTACGGCTCGCAATACGGACGTTGGCGCGCTGATTGACGCCGGCTCGGCGGCACAGTCGAAGGAGTTGTTTCATCTCGCGGCTATCGATCGGCTACGCGTATTCGTCGCCATTCCCGAGGTCTATTCCAGCGCCGCTCTACCAGGCGCCACGGCATCGCTGACGCTCGACGAGTTTCCGGGCCGCGTATTTCACGGCGTACTAGTGCGCAACTCGAGCTCAATTGATGCCGCTTCCCGAACCTTGTTAGTGGAAGTGGATGTCGACAATCCCACTGGTCAGCTTCTTCCGGGCGCCTACGTTTCGGTTCATATCAAGCTGCCCCCGCAGGATACGTTCAGTAACGGTCCCCGCCAACACGCTGCTGTTCCGTCGCGAAGGGCTGCGGGTGGGCGTGGTGCGGGCTGGGCGTGTGGATCTGATACCCATCACAATCGGCCGCGATTACGGAAGCACGGTGGAGATCGTGTCGGGACTGCAAGCGAGCGACTCGGTCATTCTGGATCCTGCGGACTCGCTGATCAGCGGTACAACCGTCCGGCTGTCTGCGCAGAATAAGGAGGCGATCGCGCGATGAGATCGATTCAGCTCTTTCTCACAGTCCTCGGCGCGCTGTTGCTGGCGAGCTGCACCGTAGGACCCAAGTACGTAAAGCCTTCCGTGCCCATGACCCCTGCTTTCAAGGAGCCGCCGCCGGAACAGTTCCGGGAGTCAAAAGAGTGGAAGCCTGCGGAGCCCGGTCAACCACTGCCTGCGAAGTGGTGGGAAGCGTTCGGCGATCCACAACTGAATGCGCTCGAAGAACAGGTGGCGGGCGGCAACCAGAATCTGAAGGTCGCCGAGGCGCACTTTCGCGAGTCGCGCGCCATGATCCGCTTTAATCGCGCGGCGCAATTCCCAGCGATCACGGTGGGCGCGGCCGCCAGTTCCATCCGCGATTCCGACCACCAGCCTTACCTACCCACAAACCTCACGTCCACGGGCAATTTCACGCTGCCTTTTGATTTGTCGTACGAGATCGATCTGTGGGACCGCATCCGGCGTACTGTTCGAGCGGCGCGCGAGGAAACGTAGGCCAGCGCGGCCGATCTGGCTACCGCGACCCTCACTGTGCAGGCTGAGCTGGCTTTCGATTATTTCGAGCTGCGCAGCGCGGATTCCCAGGAGCAGCTCTTAAACGATACCGTCGCGGCGTACACGAATGCGCTTCAGCTAACAGAGAATCGCTTTGAAGGCGGGGCGTCGTCCAAGTCCGATGTCGCACAGGCGCAGACACAGCTCGAAACTACACGTGCTCAAGACACCGACATCGAGGTCGAGCGGGCCCAGTTCGAGCACGCCATCGCGATTTTGCTGGGTAAGCCGCCCGCGGAATTCAATCTTCCGCAGATGCCGCTCAACCTGGAACCACCGGCAATTCCGGTGGGAGTGCCCTCGCAACTTCTGGAGTGCAGGCCGGACATCGCTGCCGCCGAACGCCGCGCTGAAGAGGCCAACGAGCAGATCGGAATCGCACGCGCGGCATACTTCCCAACCGTAGCGCTGGGCGCAACAGCGGGCTTCCAAGGAACTTCACTCTTGAACTGGTTCACCTGGCCGAGCCGTTTGTGGGCCGTGGGACCGTCGCTGTCGCAGACGCTTTTTGATGGCGGACGGCGCCGCGCAACTTCGGATATCGCGCTTGCGAACTACGATGCCGTGGTCGCGGCCTATCGCGAAACTACCCTGACAGCGTTCCAGCAGGTGGAGGATAACCTCGCGGCGCTGCGTGTGCTGGAGCGGGAGGGCCGCGAGCAGAGTGAGGCCGTCGCCGCGGCCGAAGAATCGCTGCAACTTTTCACCAACCGCTATCAGGGAGGCGTCGATAACTATCTTCAGGTGATTACGGCGCAGACCACAACGCTGAGTAACCAGCGAACAGCGATCGACATTCTACGGCGGCGCATGGAAGCCAGCGTTCTGCTGATTAAAGCGTTGGGCGGAGGATGGGATGTGTTTCGAAGATGCCGCAGCGCGCGAGTTTGTGACGGCCGGCATCGTTTCTGACGCGCAGGGCCCGGCTTATCGCTCGGCTGTTGCTCCGGGCTTCACGGTAACTTTCACCTGACCGCTCGACCAGCAGCACTGGAACCCGCCGCCGCCCGGTCCGGATAAGTCATTAGCCGTGATCTCCAGCACGTAATCTCCAGGCTCGCTGAAGGTCGCGGTCGTCGCGGCCTTCCCGGTATAGGCGGTATTCGGCGGCGCTTTGAATTCGAGCTTCTCAACTTTCGGCTTCTCATTCGCGAACTTCACGTCGCCCGGTCCGCGGAACTTGCTCCAGGTCACCATCACCGCCGGAATACTTTTAACGAAGGCCTGCAGCATGGGAGGAACATTGGCGTCATCGGCAACCCACACCGCCAGCGGGAGCGGATCCTGTATCGCCGTCGTCAGCGAGTTGCTTATCCCCCGCGGAGGGCCCTGCAAAAACGGGCCGCTCTCCACGAATCCGATAAACGGGGGAGTGTTCTTGGTCGCATCAATAAACGGCGAGATGACCCACAGCGGATTGAGGCTAAATGGCACCGCCGTGGTCTTACCGTTGGAGACGATGGTCCAGGTGAGTTTGTTGTCGGGTCCAAAATCCTTGGGTACGGTAATGCTGAACACGCCCCACTGCCTGCCAGGCACGAAGTGGGTCGGCTGGCCTCGATCGGGACCGCCCGGATCAATCCGGTTGTTCGGCCCGATCGGAATGTCCAGAGCTTCCTTTTGATTCCGATTGTAATAGCCAATCAGAATCACATTGCCACCGCCGTTGGGGTCCGGATACCAGCCTTCGAATGCGGCCGTGATGGCTTGCCCAGCGGTGTGCGGAGGCTCCATCGATACTTGTGGCGTCCCCTGTGCGAGCGCCGTGCCCGCGAACAGAATCGCGCTAATCAAACTTCGAAGCATCGATCCACGCGCGTGCATTCTAGTTGAGACTGAACAAAGAGCGCGGTTTCCGAGGATGCTTCGCCAACCACGCGTTATAATCCTCATCGCTGATATAGGTGACATTCACCCAAGCGTGCGCCATTTCATCCACCGTTCGGTCGCCCCATCCAACCCACTGGTTGGGATCGGGATTGGACGCTTTAGCGGTGGTGTTGTCGTGCCAGGCGCTCACATGGATGATGGTCCCTTTGGGAAGAACCGGCGCGGCTTCCTCGGTATAGATGTAGTTGTTCATCCAATTGAAGTTGAAATTGTTGCAGTAGCTCAGCGTCTGAACAGTTCCATCCGGTAGGATCGCTTCGAGCAGCATCGCCTTGCCTCGCAGATGCATGTGCGGCTGGAAATTCTCGAGCCGGGCGGCTTGCTTCAGCACATGGTAGCCTTGCGTCTCAGCCACAGTATTCGGCGGAATATCCAGCGGGCTGCCGGCGTTCGACGACGCTGCGTTGAACATCGTCAAATACGTCCGGTACTTCGGTTTCTCGCCCTTCGGATAAAGATAAACAGCCAGTTCGACATGGTCGCGAATCTCGTCGCCGACGGCGTGAAGGTGGATGTCCCACCACACCTTGGCGCCCGGTAACAGCAATTTGCCAGTGTCGGGCCGGTAGATATCATATTGCTTCCCGACCGCCCACTCCATCAGGATCCCGCCACCAGCCAGCGCCGTGAGAGGATCGTCAGAAACGGCGCTCTGAGTTTTCGGTTCATTCTGTATCAGGTACGCGATAGCATGATGAGTGATCCTGCGGCCTCCCTTGGTTGCGGGGCGCATTTCCACCGCACGCACCCAGCGCTCCTCAGTGATCGGAATATCTGTCATGGGCCTCCACCACTGATCCTGATTTACGGCTGGCATGGTATAGGGTTCCGACTTGATGACCAAATCGGGCTGGCCGTACTGCTTAGCCAGTTGCCATTCATCTTCATTAGGAAACTGCTTGGGGGGCGGCATGTCTTTGGGGTTGCCCATGGGCGCGCCCGCATCCACCCAGTGCGCAATCAGCGCCACCTGCTCGTCGGTCAACGACCGGTCGTTCTGAAACTGCTGGATACCGACCGTCTTGTCGAGATGCCAGGGCGGCATCTGGTGCGTGACCACGCGCTCTTTGATGGATCGAGCCCAGGGCCGCGTTTCCTCGTAGGTCACCAAGGACATCGGCGCCATGGAGTCCTTACGATGGCAGGCCTCGCACTTCTCTTGAAAGATGGGGGCGATATCCTTAGTAAATGTTACGGGTTTGCCGGCCGAATCGCCGGTCTTGGCTGCCTCGGCGGCGATCACAGCTCCTGAAACCGCGAGTAGCGCGCCAACCGCGACATGGAATTTGCTACGAATCAATTTGCTACAAACCATGGATCGCTCCTTCAGTTTCGATCGAACCTTGCCTGGGCTGCGTCATCTTGGCCATCAGCTCCAAAAAAATTTCGCGCTCCCCAGGGCTGAGCGCCTCGAGCATGGTGCGGCCCATTGCGAGCCGGCACTCCAGAAAAGACTCGTGTAGATGTCGACCTTTTTCAGTCAGCGCCACCTGAACGATTCTGCGATCTTCATCCACGCGAGTACGCTCCACCAATTCTTTTTCTACGAGTTTATCGATCGTATTGGTAGCCGTGCTGAGCGCTAAATTCAAGGCCCCCGCGAGATCACGCATGATGGTGGGGCCTCTGCCTAGCACCGCAACAACGCGGATCTCCTGTTGAGAGACCTCGATATTTGAGACCACCGGCGGTCGCTTCAACATGAGCCGGCGGTACAAACTGTCAAAGTGCGCAATCAGTTCACGGAGTTGTCTCTCGAGCGGCGCGGCCTTGGACTCTGCCACTTGAACATTCATCATAATCCTTCGAATCGGTAACACTTCTATTATCGAATCAAATAGCAGGCCTTGTCAAACTCAAGCCAGCGCCAGGAGACAAATTTTACGATGCTGGCGCCTCCGAATTATTCAAGATTGGAACTAAAACTGATATTCTGCCGGCGTGATCCCTTTCGCCCGCAGATACATCTCGGCCGAGGCGCGATGATGGGTGGTGTGATCCAGCATGCCCATGAGCATCTCCAGTCCGGTCATGGTCCCCTCATCGCTGGTGTAGGTCTTCGAAATCTGCTCCGGCGTCAGCTTCGAAACTCGTTCAATCGCGCGATCAAACGATTTGCCCATAAACGCGATGACGTCGGCCTTCTTCATCGAGGGCGGCTTCGGCGGATTCGCCTTCTCTCCGAATATCGGCGATACAAAAAACTCGAGTGCCTGCGACAGATGTACCATCTGCTCCGCAAAGGTCATCTGCGGAGGCGTCAGCTTAAAATCGTAGCTCGCGTCAGGCATTTGATTGGCAACTTTCAGCGTGAAGTCTTTCGACGTCTTCAAATGCTTTAAGTAAGCCGCTTTGACGTCAATCTGCGCGAACGCTGGTAGCGCCGCCATTGCCGTGAGTGCAACGGCCAATGGGGCAAAACATTTGGTGTTGGAAAGCATAAGAACATTATGCGCTAAGCCATCGCCGGGTACATGACCTGGAGTCCCGAGGCCTCGTCTGCAACGAGCCTGCTATCGTGACTTCATGGAAGCGGGTACGTCCAGCAAGCGACTCTTACCGTGGCTCGTCGCAGTCGCGTTCTTCATGGAGTCCCTGGACACGACGATTCTGAACACAGCGGTACCCACCATCGCGGAGGCGCTCAAGGTGGTGCCGCTTAGCATGAAGGCGGTGCTATCCAGCTACACTTTGAGCCTCGCGGTCTTTATTCCCATCAGCGGTTGGATGGCGGATCGATTCGGAACGCGCCGGGTGTTCGCGTCCGCGATCGGCCTCTTCACTCTAGGATCATTGCTATGCGGCATATCCACTAACATCCATGAACTTGTCGCTTGCCGCGTGTTGCAGGGTTGCGGAGGAGCCATGATGGTGCCAGTGGGGCGGCTCACCATGGTGCGGACATTTGCGAAATACGAACTAATTCGCGCCATGAGCTTCGTCGCCATTCCAGGTCTGGTTGGTCCCATGCTCGGCCCGATCGCCGGCGGCCTGATCGTCGGATATTTTCATTGGCGGGTCATCTTTTTCGTGAACCTTCCGATCGGCCTTATTGGTTTGGTGCTGGTTTATCTGCATCTACCCGACTATCGCGAAAAATCAAATCCCCTGGATATTGTCGGACTCATCCTATTTGGCTCCGGCATCGCACTGCTGTCGTATGTGCTGGAGGTATTCGGTGAGCACACGCTGAGCGTGCGCGAAATCCTGGGGTTACTGGCGATTTCCATCCTGCTGCTCGCGGTCTATGGACTGCATGCGATGAAGAACCCGTTTCCATTGCTGGCGCTGGGGCTGTTTCGCATTCGCACGTTCCGCGCCGCCGTGAGCGGCAGCTTCTTCACACGCCTTGGCATCGGCGGAATTCCATTCATCCTTCCGCTCCTCTACCAGGTTGGCCTTGGGTTCACTCCCATTCAATCCGGTCTACTCATGATGCCGCAGGCTATTGCCGCGATGAGCCTGAAGATGACTATGCCGCGAATTCTGAACCGCTTCGGCTACCGCGGCGTATTGATCTCCAACACCATAATGCTGGGTCTGCTCATTCTCTTTTTTGCGGCCATCGGGATTGGTACGCTTATTTGGCTGATGGTACTGCAAGCCTTCTGCTTTGGGTTTTTCAGCTCGCTGCAATATACCAGCATGAACACGCTAGTCTATGCCGACATCACTGAGGAACAGGCCAGCAGCGCGAGTTCCATCGCCAGCACCATGCAACAGATGTCGATCAGTTTCGGCGTCGCAACCGCGTCGCTGGCTACGGCATTCTTCATTCCCGATCGCTTTCATTCGAGTGCACCGGAAATGATTCGCGGCATCCACCACGCGTTTTTCGTGCTAGGCGCATTAACCGTCTTTTCCACCGTCGTTTTTAGCGAATTGAAAAGCATGGACGGTAACACCGTGAGCCGGCATAAAGTGCTTCAGCCCGCCGGGTGATGCTCCAACACGATGAGTGAGCGAGACGCCAGTTTAGTGCGAGGCATTGGGCTGCTCGAAGCAACCGCGGCCAACATGCTGAACATGATCGGCGTGGGGCCTTTCCTTACGATCCCGCTTACACTCGCGGCCATGGGCGGCCCTCAGGCGATGCTGGGTTGGATCGTCGGCGCAGGGGTCGCAATTTGCGACGGACTCCTTTGGGCTGAGCTCGGCGCTGCGCTTCCGGGTGCCGGCGGACCGTACATTTACTTAGAGCAGGCTTTCGGACCCAAGAGTTTGGGCCGCCTCATGAGCTTCCTATTTTTGTGGGAGACTGTGTTCGTCGCACCGCTGTCCACAGCGTCCGGCGCGGTTGGATTCGCGCAGTACACAAAATTTCTTGTCCCCTCTCTAGGCCCCTGGCAAATGAAGCTGCTCGCCGCTGGAAGCTGTCTGCTGATGACACTCTTGCTATATCGCGACATCCGCTCGATTGGCCGGCTTTCCATCATGATGTGGGTTGTGGTGATGGCCACATCGGCCTGGATTCTCTTCGGCGGACTGACTAATTTCCAGACAAGCCGCATCACTGATTTTCCGCCGGGGGCGTTTCATCTGTCGACCAGTTTTTTCGCCGGACTCGGTGGCGCGACGCTGATCGCCATGTACGACTACGGCGGCTACTACAACGTTTGTCTGTTCGGAGGCGAAGTCAAGAATCCGGGGAAGACCATCCCTCGGTCGATTCTGATTTCCATTGGCGTGGTTGCGGTGTTGTATCTCTCGATGAACGTCTCCATCATCAATGTGATTCCTTGGCGCGATGCCATGAAGTCCACTGCCATCGTGTCGGATTTCATGGATCGGCTCTACGGCCGAGGCGCTGCGAATCTGGTAACGGTGCTGATTCTGTGGACGGCGTTGGCTTCGGTCTTCGCGATCCTCCTGGGCTTTTCACGCGTTCCCTATGCGGCCGCAGCCGAGGGGAGGTTCTTCTCGGTCTTCGCCCGGCTACATCCCAAGGGGAGATTCCCTTCGTTTTCGCTGGTGAGTCTCGGGGTTGCCTCAGCCGCCGCCTGTGCCCTCAGTCTCGAAGATCTGATCAAAGCGCTGACGGTCATCCAGATCCTGATACAGTCCATGGCGCAGTGTGTTGCCGTGGTCCTGCTTCGAAGATATCGCCCCGACATCGCTCGTCCGTTTTCGATGTGGCTCTATCCCGTTCCGGCTGTCGTCGCGTTGGCAGGCTGGCTGTTTATTCTCGTCGCGAGTGGTCTCGTGTACGTTCTAGCGGGACTGCTATTGATGGCCATCGGGATTCTCGCTTATCTTTGGAGGGCGCGCCGCCGGGCCGAGTGGCCGTTTGTGACCGCATGAACCGCCGTTGGGACGTCGCTCTGTTTGGCGACAGCTATGTCGACCACGTGCTCAGCGGTTTCCCACGTTGGCCCCAACCAGGCGAGGAAGCCTTCGCGCAGAACTATCGTCGCGAGGGCGGGGGCGGCGCCGTCAACACGGCTTGCGGGCTGGCGCGGCTGGGACGTAAGTCTGCTCTGTTTTCCATCGCCGGCCATGACGATGGGGACTGGCTGATCCAGCGGATTCAAGATTTCGGAGTGGACACGTCCGAGATGCTGCGCGGCGATCTTCCCACAGGGTTCACGGTTTCTGTTTCCGCGCCGGAAGAACGCGCGTTCTTTACTTATCGCGGCGTGAATGCGGCGTTGGACACTCTTTTGAGCGATCCCTCAGTGCTGGAGGGCCTAGCTCAGTCCCGTCACGTGCATTTCGCCTTCGCGCCCCAGCTTGAAGCAGCCATCACAGTGTTCGAAAAGTTGCGGAGCGCGGGTTGCGCGGTCAGTTTAGACACAGGCTGGCACGAAGACTGGCTGCGTGATCGATCAAATCTCGAGGTGATCCGGCGTACCAGCGTGTTCTTTCCGAACGAGCGAGAAGCGCAAGCAATCACCGGAGCAACGGATCCATCGCAGATGCTGGACTTCTTCGCTCAGCCCGGCGCCGGTAGTGTCGTGATTAAACTGGGAAGGATGGGCGCGGTAATGGTTCAAGCGGGCATCAGATACGAATGCTCCGGCTTTGACGTCGAGGTGGTGGACACTACGGGCGCGGGAGACGCGTTCAATAGCGGTTTCATCCATGCCCTTTTGGACCACGAGCCGCCGCAGCGGTGCCTGGAGATCGCGTGTCTGTGTGGCGCTCTCTCCGCCCGTGCAGCCGGAGCGCTCCAGGCGCTGCCCACACCCGACGAGCTTGAGGCGCGCTCGTGGGCAAAGTAGCGCTCATCGGCGGCGGAGGGGTTCGCTCGCCGCTGCTGATGTACGGCCTGAATGAAGCGCGTAAAACTATCGGCGTTGACGAATTGGTGATTTACGACACCGATCTGAGCCGAGCGGTGCTGATGGCCAAGCTCGGAGAAATCATCGTCGAGCACAACGGTGGCGGCCTGCGCATCGGCATCGTGCGGGATCTCGCGAACGCGGTGGACGGCGCGTCGTTCGTCTTGAATAGCATCCGGGTGGGAGGCATTGCCGCTCGCGCGCGTGACGAACGGATCGCGCTGGAACATGGCTATCCGGGCCAGGAAACGACGGGCCCAGGCGGTTTAGCGATGGCACTGCGGACGATTCCGGTGATCCTGAAGCAGGCCAGGCTCGTGGAACAATACAGTCCACAGGCATGGTTCATCAACTTTACGAATCCAGCGGGGCTCATCACACAAGCGCTCACCAGTGAGACGACTGTCCGAGTCGTCGGGATTTGTGACACGCCCTCCGAGCTGTTCCACCGTATCGCGCTCTCTCTGGAAGCTCCGATCGCGGAAGTGCAATGTGAATACGTTGGCCTGAATCACCTGGGCTGGGTCAAGCGCGTGCGGTTGCGCGGCGAGGATGTGACTGCTCGAATTCTCGCAAGCGATGCGATCCTCCGTAGCCTTTACTCAACGAATCTTTTCGACCCTTCCCTGATTCGTAATCTCGGGTTGATCCCCACCGAGTATCTTTTCTTCTACTACGCGCGCAGCCGGGCGCTCGATAACCAGCGGGCGGCTCGGGCCACTCGCGGCGAAGAAATCGCGCGCATGAACGAATCGCTTTTCTCTGACTTGTCGGCCGATCTTCAGTCGCGAAAACCCATGCAGGCACTCGAGACCTACGAGAACTACCTGAAGCAGCGTTCCGGTTCCTATATGAAACTGGAGGCCAATGCCGGTTCCGCTTTTGCGGCGATCGCGGACTCTCAGGAAAACCCATTCGCCAGCGCCACTGGCTATCACCGGATCGCACTCGAGGTGATGGAGGCGTTGAGCAGCCCCACGCCTCGGCGCATTGTCGTAAACGTTCGAAATCAGGGAGCAATCGAAGGTATCGCAGCCGACGATGTGGTCGAAGTGCCATGTCTCGCCAACCGCGCAGGCATTGTGCCGCAACCAGCCGGCACGCTTCCGGATGCAGTCAAGGGCTTGGTGTTAGCGGTAAAAGCGTATGAACGCACAGCGATCCCGGCCGCGCTCGAAGGTTCGGCGGAACGGGCCCAAACGGCCATGTTGCTGTATCCTCCAGCGGGCGAATGGGAGCCGGCGGGGAAGGTCCTTCAAGCGCTGATCGAAAGCGATCCCGAACACTTGGGGTACTTGAGGAAGCCGATCGCGGTGGGCTGAGGCGTGTCAAACCCCGCTTAAACTGGCTCGAAGTGTGCGAACATGTTCTGGAATTCTGGTAGGTTGGATGGCGTCTCATACCAACATACGGCCTCGAAACGTTTCCATAAATCGAGGACGTCAGGATTCTTGTGAGCGCCAGCGATTGCCTCCTGAGAAACCCATTCGAAGATCTCGACGATCGTTCCATCCGCAGTCCGCATCACGATCGAAGTGCGTTCAGTTACGAGACCCTGGGCGCGTAGCGGCGGGAGATGGTTGCGAACCAACTCAAGTAGCGCTTCCTCGTATCCGGGCCTCGGCCTGTAACATGCGACTGAAATCGATCCCATTAAGATTGCCTCCTTACCTGGCAGGGTTCTTCGGCAGGCTCACCATGTTCGCGAAAATGCGATACGCGCCCGGCACCCCTTCCGGCAACTGCCGATAAAAAGCGTAGGCGTTATAGATGTAGATGCCTTTCCCATACTTCGCGTAGAGCAGCCCGCCCTTCTGCGGCGCTTGGCCCGGATCGTTGGTCGACAGCAACGCCTCGTAATGCGAATCCCAGGATTGCATCCATTTCGACCCCCGCTCCTCCGTCCACCCACGAAAATCATTCTCAGTGATTTTGTTGGGCCAGTTGAAAACCGGGTTCCCCGGCGCCAATATATCGACTTTCGAGCCCTCGTCTGTCACTTCTTCGGGATTGTTGCCCATCACGTAAGGATAGGGGCCGTAATTGTGGTCATATTCTGGCGTATTGTATTCAACGATGGCGACACCGCCATTGCTTACATAATCTAACAAGCGGTTATTATAAGTTCGTAAGTCATCCCGCACTGCGTAAGTACGAACGCCGGCAATGATCGCATCATACTTACTGAGATCTCCGCTAGCCAGGTCCGCAGCCGTCAGAAAACTTACTTTGATGCCTAAGTGCTCGAGAGAGGCTGGAACGTCGTCGCCACTGCCCATGACGTAGGCGACCTTCAGCCCCGGGGCCACTTTGACGTCTACGCCAGTTGTTCGATAGGTAGAAGAGGTATAGAGAAAGTAGGGACGAAGGCCGTTGTAGCCCGTCACCTGGTAGCCCTCCCGATAAGTCTTTCCCGAGTAACTCGCCACTGCGGTAATATCGTATGATTTCTCCGCAAGTTTTCCGGGCGTAACCTGAAATGTGATGGAATGATCCTCGCCTTCCTGCGCCGCGGAGAATTCCGCCGACTCCGGCGTTGATCGCCAGCCTGAGGGCAGTTCCAACCTCAATGTGCCTTTAGCGGGCCCTTTAACATTGCTATGGACTACTGCAGCGACCGGGAAAGATCTTGAATCGAGAGGAACGATACCAGCGCGCGGAGAAATTGCAACTGAGATAGCCGGCCCCACTGCCAGCGGTTCCAAAACCTGCCCGGACCCCATTACGCGTTTCACGGTTTGCACCACCTGGTCGACTTCGATGGGAACACCGTTGTAAGTTATTTCCGCCGACGCCGACAGGGGATAAGGTGAGCGCGGCAAATTCAAATAGCGTTCGTCGAGAATGTCGTAATAAGGTTGCTCGATATTCGGACGAGAGTAGTAAGGCCTCGTGTAGCCAGCGTCCGCTGCAACAGTAGCGCGAAATGTCGCAGTGGCCAATTGATTGGGCGTAAGATCGCCACTGGCTACCTTCGCATCCGAGATCGACCACCACTTTGCTTCGACCGGTTTGAGCGACACGCGTCGCAGAGACACCGGCGCCGAGCTCTGGTTGACAACCTGGACCTTCACTCCGAATGTCTGGCCAGGAATGGCGATGCGGAATGTATCTGGCTCACCCATGAACATCGCGACCCTGGGATCCGGTTCAGTCGCGGGCGAAACCGTGGCGCGAACTGCGATTCCGAGCGCCTCGGCTAATGCATCATTGAACTGCACACGTTTGATATTCAACTCATGCGCGATGTCGTATTTGGCGTCCTCGGATAGATCACTTCGCGACAGGCGGTCGAGCAAGGCGGTCGTGCCCTTCAGGCCGTTGGCAAGAAACGGTGCGACCTTGTCCGGCTGGGCGGCTGAGAACTGATCCATCGCTCGTTCCACGTCGGCATTGATCTGCTTCAGTCCGTCCACCAGGAACGCCGCGTCGCCCTGTTTCGCCAGACTCGCGATTCCTGGAAGCAACGTGTCAATGCCGTCGAAAAACGATTGTTCCTTGTCGGCGGCCGCAACACGGGAATCGAATCGATGATAAGCGCTCATCATCGGACCGGCGGCGGGAATACCGGTACCGCCATTCTGCGATTTTTGATGTCCCAGCCCTTCACGCGAAACCTGCAGATAGTTCAGGCCAAAAGACGGATCGTATATACCCTCCGGAATTTCGACATTCACGGCCAGCGAGCTCGTATTGCCTCGCCGCGAAAATGGCGCGCGCGCGTAGTCCTTCAAAGGAGTCCAAGGCTTCAAACCGGCCTTGATCTGCTCCGGAAATACGGTGGGATCACCCGCGAGGCGATACACTTCTTTAGCCATCAATCCAGCGGTCTGGTGATTGCCGTGACCGTCTGACGGTCCGCCCACGAAGACGGAGGTGATAACCAACGGCCGGACCATCCGCACCACTCGCACTACGTCATACAGCACGCGGTCGCGAGTCCACTTCGATAAAGACTCGTCCATGGTCTTCGAAAAGCCATAGTCGACCACGCGCGTCCAATATTGATCGACACCGTAATACCGGTCGGCGGCCAGCAGTTCCTCGGTCCGCACCAGCCCGAGCGCATCGAAATAATCGGACGACATAACGTTCGCGCCGCCTTCTCCCCGATTCAGCGTCAACAATGCGACTCGTGCGCCCTGCCCGCGCGACTCATAAGTAAGCATGCCGCCGTCTTCGTCATCGGGATGAGCGGTGATCATGATGAGGCTGGCGCGAGTATGCAGCTTCTTGAGACTCTGCCAGACGGCCGCAGCTCCGCTGTTCGCCGGTAACTCAACGGCTACATCCGAGGCGGCGGGCGATGATCTGTATGGCGCCTGCGCGATCAGAGGTAGACAGACCAGAGCAATTAGACTCGATCGTAAGAACACCTTAAACACGGCCTTCATGAATGTTCACCACAAAGATGTTACCGCGAATTGGATCGGGCAATCGGGGTATAATTTCAACTGATTAGGAGTGACATATGAACCGCCGCTCGTTCCTCGCCGCTACGCTGGGCGCCGCAGTTGCCATGCCCGCTGCCACGCGACGCATCGATCGTTCCCGCATTAGCGCCATCACTGACGAAGTCTCGCGGTCTCCCGCTGAGGCGATCGATTTCGCTCACGAATTCGGACTGCAGTGCCTTTCGTTACGCGACATGCCCGCTCCGCTGGGTGCGGAGAAGATCCCGTATTACTCGCTGACACCGGAAGCGATGCAGAAAGTGGCGGGCGAGTTTAAAGAGGCTGGTATCCGCATTGCGTTTCTGGATACACCGTTTCTGAAGTTCGGCTTGCCTGGCACCGAACCAAAGCAAAGCAAGCCGGAAAATCCAGCCGCTCGCGAGAAACGACTGGCACGAGACAAGGCGCTGTTTGACAGCCGCCTGGAAGACCTTCGCCAAGGCATTCGCGCCAGCCACACCTTCGACTGTCCGCTGGTGCGCATTTTCACGTTTACGCGCGTGGCCGAGCCGGAATCGACCTTTCCCCGCCTCGCCGATATCATCGGTGAGATGGCTTCGTTATCCGACAAGGACGGCGTGAAGCTGCTGATTGAGAATGAAACCACACAAAACGCCGGCACGGCGGCGGAGACGGCCAAGCTTCTAAAACTGCTGCCGGCAAACGTGGGGATCAATTGGGATACGCTCAACGCTGTGCCGCTCGGCGAGAAGTCTTATCCGGATGGGTACGAGTCGCTGCCCAAGGACCGCATCTGGAACGTGCACGTCAAGGGCAAGAGTTTGCTCGATTATCCGGAGCACCTGGATTGGCCTGCGATCCTCAACGCTCTCGATCGGGATAGCTTTCCGGGAAGCTTGGAGTTGGAGACTCATATTTTCGGCGAGCAGCAGATCGCGGCATCTCATGCATCGATGAAGGAAATCATCCGGCTGGTGGAGGCAAGGAACAACGCGTAGTTACGCCCGTCTCGCCGGTTCCGTTGGCGAAGTACCGTTAGGATCGTTCAACACCGCACCCTCAGGAGCTTTTACACGACCGCGCAGAAGCGGGTCGTCCGTTCGTTTCATCCAGGCTTCGAGGCGGCCTCGCATCTGAGTTAGCGCTTCTGCATACGTTGGATCGGCTGCCAGGTTGCGCGTCTCGTTCGGATCGAAGATCACGTCGAATAGTTGCTCGCGCGGGACGAGTTGATTTCTCCAGCCGCTCTTCAACCATAGATCCTTGCTCGGACTGTCATCGCAATTCGGCAGAACAGGATGCTCTCGGTCGCCAAAGCGGCGGATGTAGTTCCACCGCCCGGTACGAACGGCGCGCTTCGGCTCATAAGCAGCGTGAAAATTCACTTCCGCGAAGAGTTCGTCATGCAACTCCTGAACCTGGCCACGGATCAGCGGCAGCAGAGACTTGCCCTGCAACCAGGCCGGAGGCTCGATGTTGACCAGTTCACAAATGGTCGGATAGAGATCCAGATGCGAGACCATCGCGTTCGAAACCTTTCCTCCTCGGAACTCCCCAGGTCCTCCTCGGAACTCGCCGGGGCCTCGCATGATGAGAGCGACGCCTGTGCCGTGTACTGTGAGATTGCATTTCATGGCGGGGAATGGGACGCCGTGGTCGTTGGTCGCGATCACTAACGTGCTGCCTGCCAATCCGGCCGATTCAAGCGCGTTCAGAATGTCGCCGATTCCCTGATCCAGCACGCGAGCGCTGGCTTTGAACGCCGCCATGTCACGCCGTGTTGCCGGAGCATCTGGAACCGGGACTGGAGGCGTACAAAAACGTTCATCCTCTTGAGGGCCGGGCTCGTGGAATTCGCGATGTGTTTCGAAGAACCCGATATCCAGAAAGAACGGCTGTTTGGGCGATTGTTTGAGGAACCGCACTGCTGCTGGAGCGACTTGCGCGACATGCACTCCAGAGGTCTCGACGATCTCGTCATATCCAATTACCTCGGGATTCTTGGCGATGTGCTGGACGCCTATGAGAGTGGAACGATATCCATGTGGCCGCAGCGTGTGCAGGATGTGCTGCTTGTAATCATTCAGAGAAAAGCCACGGTGCGCGAGACCCAGCATTCCGTTGTTGTGAGGACAATGCCCCGTCAGAAGGCTGGCGCGGCTGGGAGAGCAAGTGGGCGCGGCACTAAATGCATGCCGGAACAAGATCCCTTCGGCGGCCAGCTTTTGCAGGTTCGGCGTCGGGACGTCGAATCCGTACGGTTGAATGTAACGTCCAGTATCGTGCGAGTGGATGTACAGAACATTGGGCTGACCGGTTGCGTCCGCCGCCCCGGGACTCGCGATCAAGGCGGTCCCCGCTACCCCCTTGATCCAATCGCGTCGAGAATTACCCGGCATTTATCAAAACCGGCCGTGCTATGTCAACCAACTTCAGAACGTCATCTTCAGCGCCAACTGCAATACGCGTGGAGTAAAACCGATGTTGGTGGCCGTAATCTGGCCGAACGCTCCCGCACTGGTCGGAATTCCCGCCGGGCTGCGGCTAACCGTCCAACCGGAAATGGCGGCGTTTGGAAGCGCGAAGTTCGGAGTGTTGGTGAGATTGTAAGCCTCGGCGCGGAACGACAGCCTGTACTTTTCCGCGAACGTGAAGTCCTTGAAGACCGAGAAATCCAAGCCTCTCCATGACGGTCCGTAGCACTGAGCGCGGCCTTCATTACCAGGGTTGCCGATGGGCTGCTGCTGGAAGGCATTGTAATTGATCCAGTCGTGAATCGAGGGGTTCGACGCCTGACAGGACTGGCCCGAGATCTGGTTCGGGCGGTCCGCAGTGAAATTCGGCAGATTAATGAGATTCTGATTGTCCGTAACCGTGTACGGCTCGCCGGATTGCCAGAAAGCGATCGCGTTCATCTGCCACCCACCAATGGCCAACTTAGTAAGGCCATTCGATGACTTGCCGAACGGAAGTTCGTAATTCACACGCATGGTGAACTTGTTTTTAAAGCCGATGTTAGAGTTGCCCCAGTCGTAACCACGGTTGTTGATCACGTTTCCAATCGGCTCAGCGATATCGGTCAGGCTGGTCAAGTTGCGGTTGAACACATAGCTTGCGTTCACGGTCAACCCCTTCGAATAGCGGCGCTCGAAGATAAACTGCGCGGCGTTATACTCGCTGGCTCCGCCCGTTCCGTAGAGATTTATCGTTGTTATGTTGGGTAGCGTAGAGGCATAAACATAGCTAGGTGTCACTGCTGATCCTGAGGGAACCGGCAAATTCACATTCGATACATATTGCAGGTGGCGTCCCAACTCCCCGACATAGGCCACGGTGAAAACGTTCGCGCCGATCTGCTTCTGCACGGTGAAGTTCCACTCCATGACTTTCGCCCCCGGATAATAATCGGAGTGCGAGGCCAATTGTGAATTCAGACCGCCCGCAACAGGTCCAAGGAGCTGAGGGATATTGGGAGGCACGATCGGAGGTGGACCGTTCTTCAATTGACCTACGCCCGCCGGACACACCGATGATCCGGTCAAGGCGGCTGGAGAGCAGGTGAAGTTCACCGTTACGAAAGGAGGGTTGGCTAAGTTCAGCGAGCCCGAGGCATAATCCTGGGCGAAGTAGCTCATACCGAATCCGCCACGAAATACTAACCCCTTACCCGGGTTGTACGCGTAGCCCACGCGCGGTTGGAACTGTTTCCAGTTGGGTTGCACGCAGGCAGCAGACGAAATACAAAAGGTGTTGGTGTCAATCTGATAATTGGAGCGCTGCCCAGTCGCGCTTTGGAGCTGGCCGATATGATCCCAGCGCAAGCCAAGGTTAAGCGTCAGCTTGCGCGTGGCGTGCCAATCGTCCTGGATGAACATATGGGGTTCCCACGTCCGGTAATACTGATATTGATAAGGATATTGCCGTGTGATAGTAGTGGGGACACCCTGCAGGAAATTAGCGAGGCTGTTAGGCGGCGCGCCTGCGGTGGCCGCGCTCCACACGAAATTGCCTGTACCGTTTTGGATTTGGTAGTAGTTTTCTTGACGCCGGATCACCCCTCCCCCGAACTTGACGTTGTGGGCGCCGTGCGTCCACGTCAACGCACCCTCTTCCTGGAATATATTGTTGATTTCATAAATCGGCACAGAAGTGCAGTCGCCCAGCGTATTGCAGCTCCCGGTTCCGGGGTAACCCTGGATCGAGGTATTCATCAAACCCGAAACGTATTTGTTCACGTCGGCGCCAGGAATTCCGAATTTATCCGATAGGTTCGTGCCCTGATTTGCTGAGAGGGTCGCGATGTTCAACCGTGTGAAGCCGTCCTTCAGTTCCATCACCAGCGTCGGGCTGAAGATGTGAATGTAGTCCAGCATGTACGCCTGTGAGTCTTCGGTTGAGTTGCCCGGATAAATGCCGTTACCCGGATTGACAGTTACGCCGTCAAGTTTCACCTGGGGATAGAGGGTTGGATACACGGTGGTCGTCGGGTTGTAAGTTAAACGGCCAAACATGCTGTCCTTGTCGGAGAAGCGATGATCGATTCGCACATCGACCGTCTTGGCGAAATACTGATTGTTCACGTTGCCAGTGTAGTTAGCCGTTGGAGGCGCGCCCGGAATGTTCGCGGCTGGAAAGAGCGCGAGATATTCGACGGCGACCGGGTCGAGCTTCGAGGCAGGAATAACCGGTCCACCCACGTCGGAGAAGTTGCCGGGATTCGCCTTTTCAAAAGCGGTCGGCGTCGCCAATAAGCCAGTATTCTTGCCCTGGATCAGCCGCAATACCTCGATGTCACCGAAGAAGAAGGTCCTGTTCTTGATGATGTGGCCACCCACGCTGCCGCCAAACTGGTTTTGCCGGAACTCTGCACGCCCTATGCCCGCGCTGTTCGCGAAGAAGTCGTTGGCGTTCAGTTTGTCGTTGCGGAAGTATTCATAAACGCCGCCGTGGAACGCGTTGGTACCCGATTTTGTGATCAGGTTGATCACCGCGCCGCCCGCCCTTCCCTCTTCGGCCGGAAAGGCGTTGGTGTCTATCTTCACTTCCTCGAGCGAGTCGATCGAAGGTCTGTATAGAATCGAGAACTGCTCTCGTTCGTTGTTGTCCATGCCATCGACCAGGTTGTTGTTAAAGGTCTCATTCTGGCCGTTAGCGACCACGGCAGAAGTCTGCCGCCGATCATCTGGGCGCGTCCCGCTGAGAATTGAATTGGAAGGTCCGGCAGCGGCGCCCGGCGCGGTCTCAACGAGCGTGATGTAATTGCGGCCGTTCAGCGGAAGATCCTGCACTGACTGTGCCGATACCGTATCTCGGAGGAGCGAACTGTCGGTCTGGAGCGCCGGAGTGGTGGCAATCACTTCCACAGTCTGGGTCGCCTCTCCGACCTGCAACTGGGCATCGACGCGCGCGCGGTCGCCGGCGACGAGAGTAACGTTGGATACAGATTTCTTGAAGGCTGGGGCTTCAATGGTGACTGTATACGAGCCGGGCGGTAACAAGTTGACGACGAAATCGCCCGAGGCGGTGCTCGTAGTGGTTCGCGTTTCGGACGTCGCCGTATTGACCACCGTGACCTTGGCATTGGGTACCACGGCGGCCGCAGCGTCAGTGACCGTCCCTAAGATGTCGGCCGTGATAAGCTGCGCATAGGCCTGAAAACCCACGAGGAAACAAACAAGCAGAAAGCAACCGCAGAGTGTGCGAGACAAACGTAGTATCATACCCCTCCTAAATTTCGATTTTTCGGGAGCCCCGAAACCCACTGAACCGCAAGAGCGCGTATAAGAGAACTTACTTCACAAGTCAACAATTGTCAAGGGGCTTGGCAGGGCAGGGCTCGAAAGATCATATTACAGCAAGGTGAAACCTATCGGTTTTCGGAACGTGCTGGCCGGGATGGTGCTTGAAGTCAGTGGGAGGGCAACCAGTCTATGAACCAGGACGCTCATCAGAAGGTAAAGGCCACTCATCTGAAACGCAACGCGTATCTCTACGTGAGGCAGTCCACGCTC
>Ga0185299_10001145_pt1 | contig 56396 bp, 51 predicted proteins | sample PaiPotPPA55metaG_FD_128002 | JGI IMG/M metagenome (GOLD analysis project Ga0185299, IMG submission 128002) | Iron sulfur acid spring bacterial and archeal communities from Banff, Canada, to study Microbial Dark Matter (Phase II) - Paint Pots PPA... ... | reverse complement strand
TCACCACGCCAGCGCCGACAACCTCCGCCGGGCAACCACCGGCAACCGCGAGCCCCTATAATCGAGACCGCTCACGGGTGGGGAATTTCGGCGAGCACAGGCGGGGAACTTCGGTGAGCGTGGTCAGTACACCTCATTCTATCCCACTGAGTGGAAACACGCCGTTGATCCCGGGAGAAACGTCTACAGCGCGGACATTAGGGCTACCCATTTAGATCTCAGCTCATTAGGCTCGGGTAACCGGTCGCAGTGGACCGCGGGCAGCTTCTCCAGCTCCGGCGGCGACTGCGGCCGATGACGAGCAGGGAAGGAGACCCCCGATGGGTCGAGTACAGGACAAGGTCGTCTTCATCACCGGAGCCGCCCGCGGGCAGGGGCGGGCGCACGCGGTTCGGCTTGCCGAAGAGGGTGCCGACATCATCGCCGTCGACATCTGTGCCGACATCGCCACGAACGCCTATCCGCTTGCCCGCCAAGAGGATCTGGATGAAACCGTGCGCCTGGTCGAAAAGCTCGGGCGCCGCATCGTCGCCCGCAAGGCCGATGTGCGCGATCCCGCGGCACTGAAGGCGGCGGTGGCCGACGGCGTAGCCGAACTCGGCAAGCTCGACGCCGTCGTCGCCCAGGCGGGTATCGCACCGCTGGGACCCGAGGCGGGCGTCCAGGCCTTCATCGACGCCATCACTGTCGACTTCAACGGCGTCGTCCACGCCGTCGAGGCCGCCCTCCCCCACCTACCCGACGGCGCCTCGATCGTCGCGACCGGATCCATCGCCGCATTGACCCCCGCCAGCGTCGACAACCCGGCGAATGGGCCTGGGGGCCTGGCCTATTCGTTCGCCAAGCGCAGCGTCGCCGCATTCGTCCACGATCTCGCGACGGTCCTGCTGTCGCGACGGATCCGGGTCAATGCGGTGCACCCGACGAACGTCAACACCGACATGCTCAACAGCGAGATCATGTACCACGCGTTCCGGCCCGATCTCGACAATCCGACCCGCGAGGACGCCCTGCTTTCTTTCCCCGCGACGACAGGGTTTACCGACCTGCCTTACGTCGAACCCGAAGATATCGCCGACACCGTGCTGTTCCTGATCTCCGACGAATCGCGCTACCTCACGGGTATGCAAATGCGCGTCGACGCGGGCGGCTATGTCAAGAAGCGCCCCCAACTGCCCGCATTCTGACCACCGCAGCTGCGAATGCGCCGCGATGGCCCGCAGCGGCCATCGCGGCGCTCCGAGCCGGGTAGATCCCGCTGCCTCGCCACATCAGTCGTCGAAGGTGACGACCACCTTTTCGGCCACTCCCGGAGTCATGGTGAGCTCGAACGCATGCTCGACATCGGAGAACGGAATCCGGTGACTGATCAGCCGAGCAAAAAGTTCCTGATGCTCGGCGATCTCGGAGGTCACCTCGAAGATCTCGGTGGGATAGCCCTGTGATCCGAGGATGGTCATCTCGCTGCGCAGCATCGCACCGAGGTCGATCGGCTCGGGCTTCTTGTGCACGGCGACCAGGACCAGCTTCGCACCCCACTTGCCCCATTGCAGTGCGGTATTGACGACCACGGGGACACCCGCGGCATCGATGTAGATGTCGGTGTCCGGACGCACGGCACCCAGCGAGTTCCGCCCCTCACCGTGTAATTCGGTCAGGCGGGCCGCCACATCCTCCTTACCGGAATCGATGACCGCGTCCGCCCCGACAGCGAGCGCGGTATCCAGCCGCGACGGGATCACATCGGCCACGACCACGTGCTGCACGCCACGCAGTTTGAGCCAGATCGTCGCACCCAGCCCGATCGGGCCGGCACCGAAAACCACCACTTTGTCCGAAGGCTTGGCTTCGGAGCGATTCACACAGTGTCGTGAGACCGCCATCGGCTCGTTCAGGGCCGCGACCGCAAACGGAACCGAATCGGGCACCAGCGCAACACTTTTGCCGACGACAGCATCCTGGATCAGGAGGTATTCGTTCATACCGCCCAGCGCACCGCCGCAACCGATGATCCCCGACGGCGCGCCTTGCGGGTTGACCACGACGTGATCGCCGACCGCGAGACCGGATACCTCGGCCCCCACCTCGACAATCTCACCGGCCGGTTCGTGGCCGAGGACTACCGGAACCATCTGGTCCGGGTCCAGCGCTTCGGCCTTGACCCCTGGGGTCCGCCACAGTGCTGGCATCCCGCCCATATGCAGAAATGTCACGTCGGTACCGCAGATGCCACAGGCCCTGATCCGTATCAGCGCATCTCGGGGGCCGGGTACGGGCCGTTCGATATCCACCACGTCGATCTTGCCGACTGCGCCGGTCTGTACGGACTTCATCGTTGTCATTGGTTACCGTCTCTCATTTTCGTCGGAATGGAAAGCTTCGATCCGCAGAGAGGGCGCGCCGCATCGCGATAGTAACGGCGACCGCCGCGACACCCACGGCGACACGGTGGCCGGTTGGCAGAGATGCCGAGCAACGATGGGCTATCGCCGGGCGGTGTAACCCATCAGTGCGACCGCTTCGCATCCGGCATCGCCGGGTCGCGCGGCAGGCCCAGGACCTGCTCGGCGATCGTATTGCGCTGGATCTCCGCGGTGCCCGCCCCGATCGTGGAGGCACGGGTTCGCAGAAATCCCCAGACCCAACGGCCGCGCTGTACGGCGTGCGGATCTCCGCGGCCGAGAACGCCGTAGGCGCCCAGCATGTCGACCGCGAATTCGTGCAGATCCTGCTCGAAGGTCACTATGAACAGCCGCGAGGTCGAGGAGGCGGGACCGGGCTCGCCTTTGGCCATGATGTCGGCGATGGTTCGCATGCCGGTCAGCCGCATGATCTGAACACGCATCTCGAAATCCGCGAGCCTGTCGCGCACCAACGGGTCCGTGGTCGCGCCGCGCTCGCGCGCGAGTTCGATCAGCTCGTCGAGCACGCGACGGTACAGCGCTGCCTGGTTCATCGCCCCGGCCGCCCGCTCATGACCCAGACTCGTCCGCACCAGGGGCCATCCGCCGTTTTCCGCACCGATCCGGTTGATCGTGGGTACCCGCACGTCGGTGAAGAAGATTTCGCAGAAGACCGCGTCCCCGGTCAGGTCGCGCAGCGGTCGCACACTCACTCCCGGTGCGTGCGCGTCGATCAGCAGGTAGCTGATTCCCTCCTGCCGCGACCCCGCCGGACCGGTGCGGACCAGGGTGAAGATGATGTCGGCGATATCGGCCGAACTGTTCCACACCTTCTGTCCGCTGACCACGTACTCGACGTTCGGATCGTCGGGGCCGCCGCCCTCGCGGCGCGCCGAGGTGCGCAACGCCGGCAGGTCCGAGCCCGCTCCCGGCTCGGAATAGCCTTGCGCCCAGACCATATCGCCACGCAGCATCGGCCGCAGGAAACGTTCCTTCTGCTCGGCGGTGCCGTAGGTGATGATCGTCGGCGCCGCGATGCCCAGCCCGGTTCCCAGCGGACCTGGCACCCGGGCCTTCGCGTACTCCTCCTGATAGATCACCTGGCGGGCGAAACTCAGGTTCATCCCGCCGTATTCGCGCGGCCAGCTCGGACCCGCGTAACCGGCATCGAACAGTGTTGCCAGCCAGGTCTTTTGCCAGGTGGTTCGCTCGGCGTGGTTCTCAGGCCTACGGCCGGGGTGATGCTCGGCGAGGAAGGTCCGCAGTCGCACCCGGAACTCGTCATCGGTCTCGGCGAGTTCGTCGCGATGATCCCGCGCGGTCGACGCTGTCACCGCGGCGCCATCCGGATCGCCCCGTCGAGCCGGATGGTCTGGCCGTTCAGATAGGGGTTCTCGAGCATCTCCACGGCGAGGCGGCCGAAGTCGTCGGGTTCGCCGAGCCGCTTGGGGTGCGGCACCGTGGCGGCGAGACCCTCACGGATATCGGCGCGCAGCCGACCCAGCATCGGGGTGTCCATGATGCCCGGGGCGATGGTGTTCACGCGGATCTGCCAGCTGGCCAGGTCGCGGGCGGCCACCAGGGTCATACCGTGCACACCGGCCTTGGACGCGGTGTAGGAGGCCTGCCCGATCTGGCCGTCGAATGCGGCGACCGAGGCGGTCAGCAAGATCGCACCGCGGTCACCCTCGATGACCTCGTTCTCGGCCAGGCGGGCGGCGGACAGCCGGAGCACGTTATAGGTCCCGATCAGGTTGACCCGGACGACCTCGGCGAAGGTCTCGAGCTCGCCGGGCTTACGCTCCTTGTTCAGGATCCGGGTGCGGTCACCACCGCGGCCGGCGCAATGCACGACGAAACGCAGCGTGCCGTGGCCCTGCGCGGTGTCGAGGGCGGCCCCGACACCGGCCTCATCAGTGACATCCGCCCGGACGAACCGCGCACTGTCGCCGAGCTCGGCCACGGCCTTCGCGCCCTGTTCCTCGGAGATGTCGGCGAGGACCACGCTGCCACCGCGCTCGATGATCCGGCGCGCGGTCGCCAGGCCGAGCCCGGAGGCGCCACCGGTGACCAGCGCCCAAGAACCGTCGATCTGCATAACTTCAAACTCCTTATAGGCCAAGTGATTTACTGATGATGGTCTTCATTACCTCGCTGGTGCCGCCGTAGATGCGGGAGACCCGGGCGTCGGCGTAGAGCCGGGCGATCGGGTATTCGAGGATGTAGCCGTAGCCGCCGTGCAGCTGCACGCAGCGGTCGACGACGCGCCCCTGCATCTCGGTGCAGAACAACTTGGTCTTCGCCGCGTCCGGCACACTCAGTTCGCCTGCTACCCGGGCCGTGATCGCGGCATCGAGCAGCGCCTGCGCCGCCTGGAGTTCGGTTGCCATCGCAGCGATTTCGAACTTTGTGTTCTGGAAATCCGCGACCGTCCGGCCGAACACCTTACGGTCGCGAACATAGGCGATGGTCATCTCGATGGCGGCCCGGGACTGGGCCACCGCACCGACCGCGATGGCCAGCCGTTCCTGCGCCAGGTTGCGGCCCAGATGCGTGAACGCCGCCCCTTCGGTGCCCAGCAGATTGGCCACAGGCACCCGGACGTCGGCGAACGACAGCTCGACGGTGTCCTGGATGGTCAGGCCGAGCTTGTCCAACTTGCGGCCCACCGCGAATCCGGGCATTCCCTTCTCCACCACCAGCAGCGACAGGCCCGCGCGCCGGTTGTCCGGGTCGGTGGCCGTGCGCGCCACCACGATCACCAGATCCGCGTGGTAGCCGCCGGTGATGAACGTCTTCGCCCCGTTGAGCACGTACTGATCGCCATCGCGGACCGCGGTCGTTGCGAGCCCGGCCAGATCCGACCCGGTGCCCGGCTCAGTCATCGCGATCGCGGTGTAGAGATCGCCCGCGGCCAGCCCCGGGAACCAGCGATCGCGCTGCGCGTCCTCGGCCAGGCCGAGGAAGTACGGGACGACCACGTCCAGGTGCGTGCGCAGACCGCCGAGCGTCACACCCGCGCGCGCCGTCTCCTCCTGGATCACAACGTTATAGCGGTAGTCGTCCTGACCGCCGCCGCCGTACTGCTCCGGGATCGCCGTGCCGATGATGCCTAGTTTGCCCAGCTCGGTGAACAGCTCGCGGGGGACAAGGCCCGCCGCGCGCCATTGTTCATACTCCGGGGCCACCTCGCGGGTGAGGAAGTCGCGGACCAGCAGGCGAAAGTCCTCGTGGTCCTGCGTGAACAGGGTCCGCCGCATCGATTCTCCTTCACGCAGCAAGCGCGTCACCGCACGGATCGCGGTGACGCAGTAGCCACATTTTAGTATACGTATTTGATCACAATATCGCACATTCGCACTAGCGGACAGCTCAATAGCCTGATTAAGTAGCCTATAAAGGTTGGACGCAGAGGCGGCCGGAGACCCGCAAAAAGGAGATGAGATGTCGGACGTGGTCCTGGTAGAGCGTCGTGGCGCGGTACAGATCATCACGATCAATCGCCCGCAGGTGAAGAACGCACTCGACGCGGCAGTGGCCGAGGGCATCGCGGAGGCGGTCGACGAGCTCGACGCCTCCGACGACCTGCGGGTCGGGGTATTGACGGGCGCGGGCGGAACATTTTCTGCGGGAATGGATCTCAAGGCGTTCCTGCGCGGGGAGAGCCCAGCGATCGAGGGCCGCGGCCTGTGCGGGATCGCAATGACCCCGCCGCGGAAGCCGTTGATCGGTGCCGTCGAAGGATGGGCGCTGGCCGGTGGATTCGAGCTGCTGCTCGCGTGCGATCTCGTCGTCGCCGCGCGCACGGCCCGGCTCGGGGTGCCGGAGGTGACACGGTCGCTGGTCGCGCGGGCCGGCGCGGCGCTGCACCTGCCGCGGCGGATTCCCTACGCGATCGCACTCGAACTGCTGCTGACCGGCGCGGCGATCACCGCCGAGCGCGCCGCCGAGATCGGCCTGATCAACCGGCTCACCGAGGAGGGCGGTGCCCTCGAGTGCGCCATGGCGCTCGCCGCGACCATCGCGACCAACGGACCGCTGGCGATTGCGGCGACTAAGGAGATCGCCCGCTCGAGTGCCGACTGGACCCTCGAACAGGGCTGGGCGCGGCAGGCCGAGATCACCGCGCCGGTCTTCGCCTCGGCCGACGCCACCGAGGGCGCCACCGCATTTGCCGAGAAGCGCGCACCGGTCTGGCAGGGTCGATGACGGTGGCAGGACCGCTATCAGGTTGCCGCGTAATCGAACTCGGCGGCATCGGCCCCGGTCCGTTCGCCGGCATGCTCCTTGCCGACCTCGGGGCCGAGGTCGTGCGCGTGGATCGGCCCGAGCGCATCGGTGAGGTGGGTGCGGGCGGGCCCGTGGACGTGACCAATCGAGGAAAGCGGTCGGTGGTACTGGATTTGAAGCATCCGGCCGGCGCCACAGCCCTGCTCGACCTCGTCGAACACGCCGATATCCTGATCGAAGGATTTCGCCCGGGGGTGACCGAGCGCCTGGGCATCGGGCCGCACGAATGCCTCGCGCGCAACCCCGCGCTCGTGTATGGCCGGATGACCGGATGGGGTCAGGACGGACCGCTCGCCTCCGCCGCCGGTCACGACATCACCTATATCGCCCTCACCGGGGCGCTGGGCGCGATCGGAGCGGCAGGCGGTCCGCCACAGATTCCGCTCAATCTCCTCGGCGATTTCGGCGGCGGCGGTTGCTATCTCGTGATCGGCGTGCTGGCGGCGATGCACGCGGCCGGTCGCACCGGCCAGGGACAAGTCGTCGACGCGGCCATCGTCGACGGCACCGCACACCTACTCGCGAGCACCTTTGCCAAGCTCTCGCGCGGCGCGTGGACCGACGAGCGGGGGATAAACCAGCTCGACGGCGGCTGGCCGTTCTATGCCGTCTACGAAACCAAGGACGGCCGCCATGTTGCGGTCGGCGCACTGGAGGCGAAGTTCTACCGGCAACTGATCGAGCTGCTCGAGCTCGATGTCGATCCGGACCTGCAGCACGATCAGTCGACGTGGCCCGAGCTGCGGCGCGGCCTGGAAAAGCGTTTCGCCGAACGCACGCGAGAGGAATGGGCGGCGCTGTTCGAGGGGACCGACGCCTGCGTGGCGCCGGTCCTGAGCCTCACCGAGGCTGCCTCCCATCCCCATGTAGCCGCCCGCAGGAGCGTGATCGGCAACGACGGTGTGCTGCAACCAGCCGCGGCGCCGCGGTTCTCGGTGACGCCCTCGAGCCCCGGGGCCACAGCTCCGGCCGTCGGCGCCGATACTCGCGCCGTATTCGCCGACTGGGGCATCGGCGGCGTGGACGAGCTGGTCGACACCGGCGCCGCAGTACAAACCGAAATACCGTCGGATACCTGACAATTCACACCGGGTCGCCAGCCGGCGAACCCGGCGGACGCACTGAGAGGACCCCCCCAATGAGAGAAGCCGTCATTGTCGACGCCGTACGCACGCCGCTCGGTAAGCGCAACGGCTCACTGGCGCAGGTGCACGCCGCCGACCTGTCGGCGCAGGTGCTCACCGCATTGGTGGAGCGCACCGGCATAGATCCCGGCACCGTGGACGACGTGATGTGGGGCTGCGTGACCCAGATCGGGGACCAGTCGAGCAATATCGGCCGCTTCGCGGTGCTCGCGGCCGGGTGGCCGGAGCATGTGCCGGGGGTAACGATCAATCGGGCCTGCGGCTCCAGCCAGCAGGCCGTCGACTCGGCCGCGCACGCCGTGATGGCGGGTCAGTACGACCTTGTGGTCGCAGGCGGCGTAGAGACGATGAGCCGCGTGCCGCTGGGTTCACACCGGACCACGGGACAGCCCTATGGCCCGGCCGTTCTGGCTCGCTACGACGGGTTCGAGTTCAACCAGGGCATCGGCGCCGAAATGATCGCCGAGCGATGGGGTTTGGGCCGCGCGCAGCTCGACGAGTTCGCGTCCCGTTCCCATGCCAAGGCCGCCGCCGCGATCGACGACGGTGTCTTCGACGACCACATCGTGCCGATCGAGGTCGACGGCACGAAGTTCAGCGTCGACGAGGGACTGCGGCGGGGCACCTCGGTCGAGACGCTCGCCAAGCTGAAGCCCTCGTTCAAACCCGACGGAACGATCCACGCCGGGAACTCGTCGCAGATCTCCGACGGCGCGGGCGCGCTGCTGATCACGACCCCCGAGCGGGCCCGCGAACTGGGCCTGACCCCGATCGCCCGCTATCACTCCGGAGCGGTGAGCGGAGCCGACCCGATCGTGATGCTGACCGGCCCGATCCCCGCGACGGCCAAGGCCCTGAAAAAGGCCGGGTTGTCCATCGACGACATCGGGGCATTCGAGGTCAACGAGGCATTCGCACCGGTCCCGATGGCGTGGCTGGCCGAAACCGGCGCCGACCCCGACCGGCTCAACCCGCTGGGCGGGGCGATCGCGGTCGGGCACCCGCTCGGCGGATCCGGCGCGATCCTGATGACCCGCCTGCTCGCCCAGATGCGCCGCCAGAACCTGCAATACGGACTGCAGACTATGTGCGAGGGCGGCGGCACTGCCAACGCGACGATCATCGAACTGCTGCGCTGAACCACCACAGCCGGCTCCGCTGATACAAAATCGCGCAAGCGCCTCGACTGGCATACTCAGCCGAAGCGCTTGCGTGATCTGTTTATCTGCAGGGCGACCCTACTTACCGGCCGAGCCGGAGAAGATGGCGCCGAGGATGGTTGCCAGGGAATCAACGAGATTCGCGCGACAACCCGAGCCCGCGCTCCGCGATCTGAGTGCGCAGGATCTCGTTCGCGCCGCCCGCGATCGTGTAGGCACGCGAATACAGGTGCGCGTCCTGCCACCAACCGTCCGCCACCGCCTCCGGGTCACCCTCGATCAGCACCCCGTCCGTGCCCTGCAGTTGCATGCCGTAGGCGACCAGATCGTGATTGAGTTCGCTGAAGAAGATCTTGCCGATCGGTGCGTCGGCGGGCTGCTCGGTGTGGTGCAGCATCCGCGACTGGGCGAGTTTGATCATCGCGGCGTTGACATGCACCCGACCAGCGAGTTCACCGATCTTCTGGCGAATGGCCGAATCTTCCAGTGCGGCATGCTCACCGACCTGTCTGTACTGGGCGATCTGCACCAGGTCGTCGAGCGTCGCCATGAGTTCGACTCCGCGCGCAGCCACACCGGAACGCTCGTGGCCAAGGCTGCTCATCGCCACCCGCCAGCCGTCGTTCACCTCCCCGATCACGTTGCCGGCCGGTATCCGGACACCGTCCAGGAAGACCTCGTTGAAATCGGTGGTCCCGGTGATCTCGCGCAGCGGGCGGACATCGACGCCCGGGCTGCGCATATCCAGCGCGAACGCCGTAATGCCCCGGTGCTTCGGCGCTTCCCGGTCCGTGCGCGCGAGCAGGTAGCCCATATCGGCATGCTGGCCGTTGGTGGTCCACACCTTCTGGCCGTCGACGACGAATACCGCGTTATCGCCCTCACCCTCGCGATGCGCCCGCGTCTGCAGCGCCGCCAGGTCGCTGCCCGCGCCCGGCTCGCTGAACAGCTGGCACCACACATCGGCACACGTGCGAATACGGGGCAGGAAGCGGGCCCGCTGTTCATCGGTACCGAACTCGATCACCGCCGCCGCGGCCAATGTGGCCGCGCCGATGGGCTGCCAGGTCCGGGCGCGGGTGATCTCCTCGACGACGATGAACGGTTCGAGCGGATGCGCGTCGGGCCGTCCGCCGTACTCCGCCGGCCAGTTGATGCCGAGCAGGCCCGCTTCGAACAGCTTCGCTGTCCATACCCGTATCGCGGGCATCAGTTCCGACTCGGGTGCGCGCACCCCCGCGTGTGTCTTAGGACCGGGCGCGTGCTCGGCGACGAATGCCCGCACCTTCTTCCGGAAGGCCTCGAGCTCCGGCGTGGACTCCAGTTGCATTGCTATCTACTCCTCGTTTTCATAAATGAGTATACTTACCTATATGGCGTAGGGCGCCGACTATGCGTAGCCGATCACCTGCCGGTCATCCCGTCACCGCCCAGCAAACAGTGTCCCGAATATTGCCGATGCGCATGTCGTGCCCACCCATAGCTGGACGGCCGACTAGACTGAGGATCCGAAAACAACACCTGGAGGAATTGGCCAATGGCGACTGCGGTCGACGTAGAGCCCGACGACAGCGAGCACGAATCCGACTTCAGCACCGTCGATTCCGACGCGCCGGTGGGCAAGCTGGCCGCGCAGATCGCCCACCGCATCGAGGCGACCATCATGCGCCGCGGCTGGCCCGTCGGCGAGTCACTGGGTTCCGAGGTGGACCTGCGCGAGAGCCTCGGGGTGAGCCGCGCGGTATTGCGCGAGGCGGTGCGGCTGGTCGAGCATCACCAGGTCGCGAAGATGCGGCGCGGCCCGAACGGTGGCCTGTTCGTCTGTGCCCCCGATGCCGGTCCCGCCACCCGAGCCATCGTGATCTACCTCGAGTACGTCGGCACCAGCGTCACCGATCTGCTGCAGGCACGTCTGCTGCTCGAACCGATAGCGGTCGGGCTGACCTCGGACCGGATCAGCGAGGAGGGCATCGACACCCTTCGATCCCACCTCGCTGACGAGTTCACTCACCGAAACGATCCGGAGGTGCAGTCGCAAGACCCACTGCATCCGTTGCTCGGCAAGCTGTCGGGAAATCCGGTGCTGCACTTGTTCATCGATGTACTCACTCGTCTTACCGTGCGGTACTCGAACACCTCCCGCCGGCTCTCCAAGGCGGAGGTGCTGGCCTCGAAGGAGACCTCCCGCGCGGCGCATCGGACCATCATCGACGCCGTCATCGACGGCGACGGAGCGCGCGCGCAGACGGAATTGACCGCGCATCTGGAGTCGGTGGCCGACTGGATCGAGAAGCACCAGGTGCGCCGCGGCCCGCGGATCGCGGGGAACGTAATCGAGCCCGAAATGGTCGAGGGGCCGCGGGCCAAGCTCGCCGAGGTGGTCGCGGCCCGGATCCACGACGATATCGCCGCGCGCGGCTGGCAGGTCGGCATGGTCCTCGGCTCGGAGGCCGATCTGCTGGCGCGCTATCAAGTCAGCCGTGCCGTGCTGCGTGAGGCCGTCCGGCTGCTCGAGTACCATTCGATCGCCGTGATGCGCCGCGGGCCCGGCGGCGGGCTCGTCGTCGCCGAACCCGAGCCGCAGGCCAGTGTCGACACGATGGCGCTGTTCCTGGAATACCAGGGCGTCACCGCCGACGACCTGCGGATCGCCCGCAACGCAATCGAACTCGGCATCGTCGCCCGGGTGAGCGCTCGGTGCGCCGCGGGCGACGACGAGGTGGCCGAACGCCTGCGGGCGGCGGTCCGGTGGCCGACCGAGGGCCCCGCCGACGATCCGCGCAAGGCCGATCTGTTCCACACCGAGCTCGCCACGCTGGCCGGCAATCCGGTGCTGGCACTGTTCCTGTCTATCATCACCGAGTTGTTCCGGCGGCACGCGGCCACACGCGAGGAACCGCTGCCCGGCGATAAGGCGGCCGAGGAGGTCGAGCATGTGCACCAGCGCATCCTCGATGCCGTCCTGCAGGGCGATGCGGGCGTGGCCCGGCACCGGATGCGCCGCCATCTGGATGCCCTGATCCCATGGTGGCACTGATCTCGCCGGACGTCGCGGTCGTCGGGGTGGGGTCAGTCGGTAACGCTGAACCGGGCCAATTCGTGGGCGACCATGCCGTCCAGGTCAGCTGCGGGCGGCGCGGGCAGCTCGACGGCACGATCCCGGATCGGCAGCAGCACGACGGCCGTACCGGGCGTGGTCACCTCACCGCGCTGGTTTTCGCAGCGCACCTCGAGGTGAATCTCGTTGCGGCCGTCCATCTGCCGCTTGTCCACGACCGTGCCGCGCACCCACGTGGTGTCGCCGAGGTAATTGAACTTGCGGTGCTCACAACGCAACTTCCACAGCCAGCCGGCGTCCCCCATCCAGTCGGTGAGCAGATGACACAGCCAGGTCTCGCGCATACCGCCGTAGTCATACGAGTTCGGCAGGCCGAGCTCCCGTGCCCGCGCGGGCTCCCAATGCAGGCGCTGCACGGTATCGGGGATGTTCAACGCGTTGGGCGGATAGAGCCCCGGGGCCTTGCGCCGGGTATTCGCGGCAATCTTGAACGCCCCGGGCGGGGTGAGCTGCATACCCCAACCCAGATGCCAGACGACGACGTCCGTGGTGGTCAGCGGCCCTTTCGCCTTGGGCTGCAACACTTCTCCGATTTCGACGTCCGCCCAGTACCGGGGTTCGGCGGCGCGCCTGGTCTCGGCCGCGTACGCGGCATCGATCTCCGCGAGTTGCTCCGAGGTGTACGGCTGCTGTTCGAGCCGTTCCTTGGCCTGCTTCTTCGACGCGTGCCGCTCAGCATTGATCCAGGTACCACGCCGGACGGCGTGCATCTCACCGCGCCCGTTGGCGTACAGATAGTCCTGGGTGACGTGCGCGGTGCGCCCACCGAAGTTACTGCGCTTGGGCTGGACACCCACCTGGGTCTGCAGCACGCGACAGCGGTCGCCCAGGCGCAGCGGCTGCCACCACTCGAACTCCATCACCGCCTGATAGGAACCCAGCCCCGCGAAGGGGTCGCCCCGCAGCAAGGCCTTGGTCTCGGCGTCCGGCCTCGGTGCGGCGTCCTCCCCCATCGTGTACAGGAAGGTCGGCGGCGCAACGAGGCCTCCCCAGCGGGTCTGGGCCGCATAGTCAGGATCGGAATAGAGCGGATTGTCGTCGCCATAGCCGAAGCTGAAGTGCCGCACACCATCCCAGGTCACTTCGTAGTTGTGCGGCGGATTGCGCTGGGGGCTGGGAATACCGAGCCGACGACGAGACCGTTCGATCGCCTCGTCGGTCAGTACACCGAACTGCTCGGCGGGCTTGTCCTCGGTTCTCGTCATGGCTGATCCTCCTCGATCATGCGGAATATGTTTGCAATCGACCGCTCAGGCCGTCGTGGGTTCTGCGAGCCGGGCTCGCACGATGTCGAGCAACTCCATCCGGCTCACCTTGCTCGACGGGGTGCGCGGTAGCTCGTCGAGCACGACGAAGTGCGCGGGTACCTCGTAGGGCATCAGGTGCGCGCGGCATAACGTCACGAGTTCGGCGACCGCGGGCGGTGTTCGCCCGGGTTCCACCTCGACCGCCGCCACCGGAACATGCCCCAGCCGCGCGTCCGGCAGTCCGGCTACGGCGGCCTCACGCACGTCGGCATGTGTCTCCAACACACGCTTGACCGTCTCCGGCTGCACCTTGAAACCGCCGCGAATGATGGCGTCATCAGCGCGCCCCTCGATCCACACGAAGCCATCGGCATCGATGCGGGCCAGATCGCTGGTGCGAACCCACACATCGGGGCCCTGTGCGGTCTGCGCGGTGCGGACCTCCAGGCGGCCCAGCTCCCCGATTGCCACCTCCGCGCCGTCCTCGCCGGTCACCCGCAGTTCGACGCCGAGAAATGCGCGACCGGAGCTGCCTGCCTTACGGTCCCACCACTTTTCGTGGAGCGGCAGTGTCCAGCCCGCGACCGCCCCCGCGAATTCGGTGGCTCCGTACGTCATGAGCACCGGGATGCCGTATCTGCGGAAAAACACATCTGCCAGGTCCGGCGGACAGGGCGCCGTCCCGGAGGTGACCACCTGCAGACTCGCCAATCGCCCTCGCGGCACGTCGGCATCGAATACGGCGCGGATGGCCGCCGGCACTAGGCTCGCGGCCCGTAGCTGATGCCGCTCGATCACGCGGACCCAGGGTTCCAGGACGAACTTGGGCATGAGGATCATCCGACGCCCGGTGGCCAGGCAGGCCAGGGCGCGCCACAGCCCGCCGATATGCACGAGCGGCGCGGCCACCAGCGACGCCGAGCGCGTCAGCAGGCGGTCGGCCTTCGGTGTCTGTCCGCCGGACGCCAGCGCCTGGTCCAACTGTCCGACACTCAGGTGTATCCGTTTCGGCGGACCGGTTGTGCCCGAGGTCAGCATCTCGACGGCGACGCCCGGGTTGATCGGCGCTCCGGCGGGCGCCACGCCCCCCGCGGTGCGCACCGCGCCGCTGGTATCCAGTTCCAGGGCGAGGCCGCGTGCGGTCACGGCATCGAACACCCCGTCCCGCCCGAGCACCTCGGCCCCGGAGATCACCACCGGCAGTTCACAACTGGTGATGTCGGCCGCGAGCCGTGCCGCGGGCTGCAGCGGGCTGAGCATCACCACGCATCGCCCGGAGGCGATCACCGCGGCGACGACCGCGATGTGCTCGGGCCGGTTCTCCAGCACGACGCCGATCCGGGCGTCCTCGTGCAGGTCAGCGGCGTCGAGTGCGCAGAAAACTGCCCGTGCCGTCTGCTGCACAGCTCCCCATGTCCACCAATGCTCGTCGTGCTCGATCGCCTCGGCATCGGCGGGCGCCTCGGACAGCAACCGGGACAGGCGGTCTCGAATTCCCACGCGATCAGCCTTTCGGAGGGCCGAGCACTGCTCGGCGAGGAGTCCTCGTCGGTGATCTGCCGCACCGGAGCGCCACAGGATCACCGCATCTTATCTATAAAGTACACTTAATATAGAAATTCACCAGCTGGCGTCGCCTTCTATCCCGACGCGAGTCCAGTCATATCGACCATCCTCCGAGCGATATATGACACCACCATCACCGACCCGACGTGGATTGACATGGTTAAGTCAACCTACTGGTCACCCAAAATCCGGCAGGCCGGCGCTACACCCAAGGAGGGACGCGCTCGGTCCAGCCAGTATTTCTAGGATACTTATCTAGAGTCAGCCGCCGCACCGCGATGCCACACGACGCAACACCGGCGTTCAGGCTCGCCCGTCAAATGCCCACCAGCCCGTCAAATGCCCACCAGATCGGCGACCGTGTCCCGATGCATCGCAGGGGCCCCGAGCAGCAGCTCGGAGGATTTCGCGCGCTTCAGATACAGATGGGCGTCGTGCTCCCAGGTGTAGCCGATGCCGCCGTGGATCTGAATATTCTCCTTGGCGGCACGTGTGAAGGCATGTGAGCAGTAGGCCGCGGCCAGTGCCGCCGCCATCGGCAACGAGGTCGAACCTGCGGCGGCCACCGACGCCGCGTGATACGCCGCCGAGCGCGCGGACTCGGCCTCGAGCAGCATGTCCGCGCATTTGTGCTTGATCGCCTGGAAGGAACCGATCGGCCGATCGAATTGCACCCGCGTCTTCGCGTACTCGACCGCGGTATCCAGGCACATCTGTTCACCGCCGACCTGCTCCGCGGCCAGCGCCACGTTCGCGAGGTCCAGCACGATGCGCAGGTACGCCGAAGCGTCACCCTCCGGACCGACCCGCTGTGCGGCGGCGTCGGCGAGATCGATGCGGGCCAGTCGCCGGGTGGGATCGAGAGTGTCGAGCCGGGTGCGAGTCACCCCGGACGCCGCTCCGTCCACGGCGAACAATCCGAGTCCGGTGGCGGTCCGCGCGACGATCAGCAGCAACTCCGCCGTGTGGCCGTCGATGACGAACATCTTGGTGCCCGATACCGTCCAGCCCGCGCCGCTCGGCGTTGCCGATGTCGCGACATCCTCGAGGCGCCAGGACGCACTCACCTCGGCCAGCGCCAGGGTGGCAGTCAGCGAACCGTCGGCGATTGCGGGCAGCCACCGCGCCTTCGCCTCCTCGTCATCGGAGGCGGCCAGCGCTTGGCTCGCCAGCGCTACCGTCGCGAAATACGGCGACGGCAGCAGCACCCGCCCCATCTCTTCGAGCACGATTCCCAGTTCGACCGGCCCACCGCCCGCGCCGCCGTATTCCTCCGGCAGCGCCACGCCGTGCAGGCCGAGTTGCCCGGCCATTTGCTGCCACACCGCCGGATCATGGCCCTGTTCGGATTCCATCCAGTGGCGCACCGCCGCACTCGGCGACCTATCCGAGAGAAAACGGCGCAGCATCGCGCGCAGTTCTTGCTGTTCGTCGGTGAATGTCAGGGTCACCTGGCTCCTCCACGATCACGAAATGTCTTCGGCCGCAACGCCATCACTGTGGAGTGTGGGAGCGGAGATAGGCGGCGAAGTTCGGCAACATCCGGGTGCGGTCGACGATCTCGATCCGCAGGCCGGTCGGATCCAGCATGTAGGCGAAGATCGTTGGTGCCCCGTCGATCACCGCGCATGTTTCCAGTGCGAAGCCCGACTCCCCGAGCAGCTTGATCGTCGCCACCAGGTCATCGCAGAAGTAACCGAGATGATGGGTCGCGATGCCCGGCGCCCCCATCCACGGCGTCCCCGGAATCTCTTGCACGAGTTCGATATGCGGGGCGTCGAGTGAGTACGCGAACTGCATCCGCAGCACCCGCTCGCCTTCGGCCAGGCGGACCGGAAGTTCGCCGGTCATGGTCTCGGTCCATCGGTAACCGGCGACCTCGGTCATCTTGGCCTTGGACGCCTCGATATCCGGCACCATGATGCCGGTGTGGTACAGGTCCGATGCTTTGAGGGGATATGTCATGCCGTCACCCACTCCAGCCGCAGCGACTGAATGCCGTACATATTGCCGTGCTGTTCGAGTACCTGCCCCGCCCCCAGGCGGTAGTCCGGAATTCGCTTGTGCCACTCTTCGATTGCTACGTTGAGCTCGAGGCGCGCCAAGTGCGAGCCCAGGCAGCGATGCGGACCCGAACCGAACGCGATGTGGCTGCTCTGCTCTCGATGCAGGTCCACCTCGAGCGGGTTGTCGAACCGCTCCGGATCGCGGTTGCTGACCGCGAGCGGCAGCATCACCATCTCACCGGATTTGACCGGACAGCCACCGATTTCGGTGTCCACCGCGGCCTTGCGCGCCGGGACGACGAACGAGTAAACGCGCAGTATCTCCTCCACCCCCATCGCGATGAGCGACGGGTCCTCGACGATCGCCTTGCGCTGCTCGGAATGTGTCGCGAAGTGATACAACGCCCAGCCGATCGAGATCGGCACGGTGTCGAAGCCGGCCTGGAACATCAGGATGCAGAACGCGTGCATGTCGTAGTCGCTGATCGGCTCGCCGTCGATCTCCCAGGTCATCGCGCGCGAGAGCAGGTCGTCACGCGGGGCGGCGCGGCGCAGTGCGATCTGCTCCTCGAAATAGGCCGACACGGCGGTCATGGCACGCAACTGCTTGCTGCCGGCAGGGTCCTCGTCGTAGGTCAGGTGCAGCATGTCGTGCACCCACTCGAGGAAGATGCCCAGGTCCTGTTCGGGCAGACCGATCAGGCGCATGAAGATCAGGGTCGGAAACCGGCGGGCGAACTCGTCGAGTACGTCGATACTGCCGTCGCCGCTGCCCAGCAACTGGTCGATCAGCTCGGCCGCGACCCTGCGAACCTCCGGCTCGCGGGCGGCGATGGCCTTCGGCGAGAAATCGGTACCCAGGAGTCGCCGCCAGGTGGTGTGCACGGGCGGATCCAGCATCTCCGGGATCCACAGGAACTTCGGGTCGGGGTTGAGCGCCGTCACCGAGGTACTCGAGAATCTCCGCCAGTCCTGCAGGGCCTCCTGCACGGCCTGCCCCTCGGTGACCACCCAGTAACCACTCGCGACGGTGCTCCGGAATCCCGAATGGGTGCTAGCGATCTCATCCCATCGTTGCTGATGACTCAGGACCGGACCACCGACCCTGTTGTCGAAGTGGTAGGCGGGCACACCTTCGTATGTCCCCTCGGGCTCGAGTTTTGTGCTCATCGCGAATCCTCTCGTCGCAGGCTGTTCGGGGCGATTGCGGCGCACTCGGGTGCCCGCGAACCGGTGCCGACGCTGCGGGATCGCAGCACGCACCGGCTGGGCGTCGCAGCCTCGTAGCAGGTCCTACCCATGTCGGCGCCCGGATGCGCCCGTGTCGCTGCGTTGCTCCGAATATACCGGTACCTACAACAATTGTGTATACCGTTTTTACCGGTGTGACCGCTGTGCGGGAACAGATAGGCAGGGCAGCTACCCACAGCGGCTCAGTATCGAAAAAAAGGGGACACTGTGTGGTGGTGGCGGTACACCTCGGGCACCGCTAGCCTTCCGACTACCTATCGCGCAACATGGAAGGATGACGGTGACCAAGCACGCTCTCCTCGTCATGGATGTCCAACGCCTCGTCGTCGAGCGGTATCCCGACCCCGGATATCTACCGCGACTGCGCACAGCCATCGACGCGGCCCGCGCGGGCGGGCGGCCCGTGATCTACGTGGTCGTCGGATTCCGCCCCGGATTCCCCGAGATCAGCGTCCGCAACAAGATGTTCGGCAGGCTCGCACACAGCACGGCGCCGGCCGGCGGCGAGGATGTCAACGGAATTCACCCGGATATCGCGCCCGAGTCCGGCGATATCGTCGTGACCAAACGGCGGGTCAGCGCATTCGCCGGCAGTGACCTGGACATGGTGCTGCGCGCGGGCGATATCGACCACCTCATCCTGACCGGCATTGCCACAAGCGGAGTCGTGCTGTCCACAGTGCGCCAAGCATCCGACTTGGACTTCGCCCTGACCGTCCTGTCCGACGGCTGTCTCGACGCCGATCCCGAGGTCCACCGGGTCCTTACCGAAAAGGTGTTCCCCCAGCAGGCGGATGTGACGTCCGTGGCCGAGTGGGCCGCGACGCTCTGACGAGCAGGCTCGCCGCACAACCAAGCCTCTATTCAGTACCCTTTGTCGAAGCAAGTGCCATGTCGGCCCCCCAAAGGGTTGACGGCAATCATCATTTAGAGCACTCTGTTCACGCTGGATCCCCGACGCCATCGTGCCCCGATTACCCGTATACACCGGAGGTAGGGCACGATCCAGCGGCGGTGTATCGACGATGGGAGAAACCGTTGACGGACAACGAACACCAGAACAAGGTCGCCTTTATAACCGGGGGCGGGCGCGGGTTCGGCAAGGCGTTCGGTGCCGCGCTCGCCGCGCAGGGAGCGCACGTCGTGCTCGCCGATATCGACGGTGACGTCGCCGCGGCAGCCGCTGCCGAACTCACCGCGGGTGGCGGCAGCGCAGTCGGAGTGGTGTGCGACGTGGCCGACGACGCACGTGTCGGCGCGGTGATCGATGAGGTCGCGCAACGCCACGGCGGCCTGGACATCCTGGTCAACAACGCGGGTCTGCACGCCGTATACAACAGGCCGTTCGCCGAACTCGGACTCGCCGCGACACGGCGCCTGTTCGATGTCAACGTCATGGGCGTAATCATCTGCACCCTGGCCGCGAAGAAGGCAATGAGCGGACGTGCGGGTGCGAGCATCGTCAACATCTCCTCGTCCGCGGCGTACGGGAACCGCGCCGCCTATGGGGTTTCCAAACTCGCCGTCCGCGGTCTGACTGTGGAGTTCGCGCACGAGCTGGCCGCCGACGGCATCCGGGTCAACGCGATCGCGCCGGGCCTGATCTTCACCGACACCATCCGCGCCGAACTGGCCCCCAGCGAGGCGGCACGCGTCAAGGGACAGCAGATCCTGGAGCGCGAGGGCGAGGAGCGCGACATCGTGGAGGCGCTGCTCTACCTCATCTCGTCCAGGGCCTCCTTCGTCACCGGTGAAACACTGCGCGTATCAGGCGGATTCGCACTGTCGGTATAACCGTGCCCGGTCCGCCGGGCCGAGTCCCAGGCGGGGCCGGCCCGGCGATCACCTGAGCAGTTCCAACGCCTGCTCCAGCAACACCGGCAACGCGGGCAGCATGCGGCGATGCATATCGTTCAGCTGCCCGGCCTTGCGCCCGCGCTTGATCAGCAGTGCGGTGGCCGCGGACTCCTTGTACATGGTCAGCGCCTCGAACCACCGCAGATCACGCAATACCTCGCCCCGCGCGCGCTGATAGGTCTCGAGCAGCTCCGCCTTGCCGGGCATCCCGGTCGGCTCGTCCGCCAGCGACGCCGGATGCCGGGCCTCGTCAGTGAAGAAGGCCAACCAGGTCACATCGATCCGGGGATCGCCGAGGGACCAGATCTCCCAATCGATGATGGAGGTCACCCGGTCCGCCTCGCACAGCGTATTGCCGAGCCGGTAGTCGCCGTGGGTGAACACCGGCGCCATCGCGGCCGGTACGGTCGCGTGCAGACGGTTCGCGACCGCTTCGTGCCCGGCGCGCAGATCGTCGGCGACGGTCCCGAAAGCCCTTGTCCAGCGGTCGATCTCGGCCCCGAGCCCGACTACGGGCTCGGCACGGAGCGCGGTGCGCAGCGGATCCACCCGATGCAGGTCCGCAAGCATCCGGGCCGCCTGCAGGGCGCGGGCCCGCACGTGGCCCGCGGGAACCGTGCCGCGCGGTATGAGCACGGGTTCCGTACACTGTCCGGGCACCAGTTCCATGGCCACGAACGGCGAGGCGAGGGGCGGAGATCCCTTGTCCCAGAACAGCACCGTCGGCACCCGCACCCCGGGCCGCTCCGCGAGCGCCCGCATGATCCTGCCCTGGCGCAGCACATCCCGATTGCGCACCGGCGGCAGACCGGGCGGGGCCACCTTGAGAACCACGCGCTCATATCCGGCAGGCACTCCGGACAGCGCGGCCACATAGGTCAAGCTCGACGTGCCGCCGGTGAGCGGCTCGACACCGTCCACCGTGGCCCCGGGCATCCACTCGCGGACCGCGATCGCCGCACGCCGGGTCAAGTCTCGCACCAAATCCGGGCTGTCGGTGGTAGTCACGTCAGCTCACTCCTGTCGTATCATCGTATGGTTTCAGCGCGCGTCGCAGGATCTTGCCGCTCGGCAGGCGGGGTACGGTCGCGAATGAGACGGTCTTCGGGCATTTGTAATGGCCGATGTTGTTCCGGCAGTAAGCAATCAGCTCGGCGGCCAGCTCCGGCCCCGCGGTGGCCCACTCGGCCGGCTGGACAACCGCGTGCACGCGCTGGCCGAATTCGGCGTCCGGGATCCCGATAACCGCGACATCCTCGACCGCCGGATGCAACGTCAGCACGTCCTCGATCTCCCGAGGGTAGATGTTGACGCCGCCGGACAGGATCAGGTCCGCGCGCCGACCGGACAGGTAGAGGAAGCCTTCCTTATCCACGTGTCCGAGATCGCCGAGGGTGTTCCAGCCCTTGTCGTTGTATGCGTTCGCGGTTTTGCCTGCGTCGCGATGATAGGAGAAGCGCCCAGCATCGCTGAACCACACTGTCCCGATTTCACCGGGTCTCAGCTCGTTGCCCTCGTCATCGCAGATGTGCACGACACCGCGCAGCGGCGTGCCCACCGACCCCTTGTGCGCCAGCCAAGCCGGGGTATCGATCATGAAGAACCCGCTGCCTTCGGTGCCGCCGTAGAACTCCACCAGCTTCGGGCCGAACCAGTCGATCATCTGCTCCTTGACCTCGACCGGGCACGGGGCGGCGGAGTGGACAACCGCGCGCAGGCTGGACACGTCGTAGCGCCGGCGCACCGCCGCGGGGAGCTTGAGCATGCGCACGAACATCGTCGGCACGAACTGCCCGTGGGTGATTCGATACCGTTCGACCAGTCGCAACGCATTCTCGGCGTCGAACTTCTCCATCACCACGGCTGTTCCGCCGTTTCGGATCGTGCCGATGATCCACGCCAGCGGAGCCGCATGGTAGATCGGGCCAGGGCTCAGATAGCCGGTGTCCCGGCCGAAACCGAAGCCGGTGGCCATCCGGTGGTCGATCGGCAGCCCGCCGCCGAACGGCAGCCCGGAGATCTCGGGCAGGATCCCCTTCGGGCGACCGGTCGTCCCGGACGAATAGAACATGTAGTAACCCTCGGCCTCGTCCTCGATCGGTTCGGTCGAGACCCCCCGGACGAGGCGGGCGAGACTCCTCACCCCAGGCACATCACCGGTGACGATCCGTTCCAGTTCGGGATTCGCGCGGCCTATTGCCGCAGCCGATCCCTCCAGCGCCGGCGAGCTGAGCAACAGTCGTGCCTCACAGTTCTCCACGATGTATGTCGCCTCGGCCTGGGACAGATGCCAATTCACCGGCGTGTAGAGCAGGCCCGACCGCTGGGCAGCCCACACGATCGGGAAAACGTCGATCGTGTTGTCGAACAGCAGAGCGATGTGATCGCCCGTGCGCAGCCCCCACTCCCGGAAAAGCCGCGCGATCTGGTTCGACCTGTGTTCGAGCTCGCGGTAGCTCAGGGTGGCACCCGAACCACCCATCACGACCGCGGGCTTACCCTTCAGCTCCGCGGCCAGTTCTGTCAGCTGCATTGCTCGCTCCTGTGTATCAGTTCCGCACGGTACAAGCTGGCATTCAGAGCACTCTTAGTTGCCCCTATGTACCCTCTCGATACCTAACTCCTTGCTCTGCGCCGATTTAGTTCGATACGATGACAAGAAGAGTATAGATTAGTTACACTTAATTCTAGCTTTTCGACTAGGCGGTCGGCTCGCCGCGCCGCGCCGCTGGCAAGACTGGAAGGAACCGTCGATGACGACACCCGCACAAGGCGAGGCCATACCTACCCCGCCGCCACCCACTGAGCCCTCCAGTCGGCGTTTCGTGGGCAAGGTCGCCCTGGTCACAGGAGCGGCCAGGGGTCAGGGCAGGGCCGAGGCCGTGCGGTTCGCCGCCGAGGGGGCGGACATCATCGCGGTGGACATCTGCCGCACCCTGGAGACCACGCGGTATCCGGGCTCGACCCCGGAAGATCTCGCCGAAACCGTTGCCCTGGTGGAGAAGCACGGCCGCCGGATCATCGCCCGGGAGGCCGACACCCGCGACTTCGACGCGCTGGCCGCCGCGGTCCGCGCGGGCGTCGCCGAGCTCGGCGGCCTCGATGTCGTCGTGGCGAACGCCGGCATGACCACCGCCGCCCGGACCTGGGAGATCGAGGCAGATCACTGGCGCGAAAGCCTCGAGGTCAACCTCACCGGTGCGTTCCACACCGCGAAGGCGACCGTGCCGATCCTGCTCGAGCAGGGTCGCGGGGGCAGCATCGTGTTCACCGGTTCCGTTGCGGGCATGCGGGGCCTGCCCTTCCTGGGCGCCTACGTCGCCGCCAAACACGGCGTCGTCGGGCTGGCCAAGACGCTCGCAAACGAGCTGGGCGAGTATCGGATCCGGGTCAACACGGTGATCCCGCACGGTGTAGACACCGATCTGCGCGTTCCTGAGCTGTTCGAGCTGATCGAGTCGTCCCCCAACCAAATGCCGTTGTACATTCCGACGCTGCCCGACCCCAAGAGCAGCGTCGACGATATTGCCGCCGCCGTCGCCTGGCTCGCCTCCGACGAGGCCCGCCACGTCACCGGAATTCAGCTTCCGGTGGACCTCGGCCGCACCAACCGCTGACCCTCGCACGGCCCGACCCGCCGCTGAGCCGAGCGGGCCGCCGGTCGCCTCATCGCCAATGAAGGGACGGTCGTCACATGAATATCAATCGCCGCACCGCAGACGAGCAGCGGAGTCCATCGATCGGCCTCGAGCACCTGACCCTTCGCGCGGAACCGCTGCCCGTCTTTATCAGCGCCGCGGCCGCAGGCGGCGCCGAAACGATTTGCCTGAGCGTCGAACACCCTCGACTCCACGACTGGGCGGGGTTACGCGAGACACGCACGCAGCTCGATGCATCGAATATCTCGGTCGCCATGGGAGACGGATTCCTCCTGCAGCCCCAGGTGGGTCTGGACCGCCTCGAGCGGAATCTCGACCTTCTGGCAGAAATCGGCGCACCCCTTGCGAATACGTGCGCATACGAACCGGACCCGGATATCGAGCGCGACCCGGGATATATCGAGGACCTCCTGGGGGAATTCTGCCGGATTGCCCGGACCGCCGGGATAGGCGTGCTCCTCGAGTTCACCCCCCTCTCGCATGTACCTTCCCTCGCGTCGGCCGCCGACCTGGTGCAGCGGCTCGGACAACCCAACCTCCAGATACTCATCGACACCCTCCATCTCGCGCGGGCCGGCGAAGGACCCGACGACCTTCGGAAGGTCGATCAGCGGCTCATCGGATACTGTCAGCTGAGCGACGGTCCCCTCGTATCCGAAAGCTTATCGGCGTATCTGGATGAGGCCCTGTACGACCGGGAAATTCCCGGACAGGGCCAATTGCCGCTGGAGGAAGAACTTTCACTACTTCCCCGAGATATAACTATCAGCGCCGAAGTTCCACTACGCCGCCTCGCACAGGCTGGGATTTCGCCCGAGGAACGCGCTCGGCGAATTCTCGACGGTAGCCGCAGTCTCCTGGCGCGAGCCTGGGCAGCGCTCCCCACCGGACCACAGCCGCCACCCAGTTAGGACGACTGTCATAACACCGATCAAGCAACAACGCCGCGGCAACGTGGATATACGAAGTTCGGCGCACCACGCCGCGACCGTATGACCGGGACCGGAGAACCGCTCGAGGGATTGTATGTGGTCGGCTGGGCAAAACGAGGGGCTACCGGCTGCGCGGGTGACAATCGCAGCTGTGCGACGGAAACGGTGGCAGAGTTGGCGGCCGACCTGGCCGGGCGCCGGCACGAGGTCAGGCGCTGAGCATCTGCAGTCCGCCGTTGACCGCGATCAACTGACCGGTCATGAACCGCGCGCCGGTACCTGCCAGGAACACCATGACCGGCCCGAGGTCGGCCTCAGGATCGCCGAGCTCACCGCGAAGCGGCATGGTGGCGCGCAGGCCCGCCTTCATCGCCGCGGCCCGCTCCTCACCGAGGTGCTCCCACAGCCGATCGGCGCCCGCCGTGGCGACCGCCGGCGCCAGGGCGTTTACCGTGACCCCGAACTTCCCCCACGCCGTGGCGGCGGACCGGGTCCACGCGTGGACACCGGCCTTCGCCACCGCATAGGCCGGCGCGATGGGGTTGCCGCGAACTCCCTCTCCCGAACCGAGATTGACGATGTTCCCGCCGCTGTCCCTCATGTGCTCGAACGCCGCCTGATTGGTGAGGATGGTCGACCGGAGGTTGGCATCGAGGACCAGATTGAGCTCGTCGTCGGGCAGCGACTCCGGGATACTCGGCCGCCACGTCCCCGCGGCATGCAGCAGCACGTCGAGCCCGCCGAGCATCGAGGCAGCCTCGTCGAACGCCATACCAACCGAACCACGGTCGCGCACATCACATCTCACCCACCGGCAACGCTCCGAGAGTTCGTCCGGTGGAGGCGTGGTGTGGAAAAATCCGACGACATCGGCCCCTGCCGCAAGGAACGACTTCACCGCCGCGGTGCCGATACCGGTCGCCGCTCCGGTGACCAACGCACGCCGACCCGCGAGCGGTCCTCTCGCCGATGTCGCATCGGCAGAATCTCGTCGCGATTCCTGTGTCCCTGCTTGCGCCATGCCCTGTACTCCTTCGTTGATTGGTCCGGCTGTTCACGCACGCCCGACCGACTATTCGCGGCCGGTGGTCAGCGTCGTGACGATCTCGCGGCGCACGAGCTTGCCCGTCGCGGTCCGGGGTAGCTCCGGCCAGTAGGTAATACGGTCGGGAGTCTTGGCGCCGCGCAACGACTTTCGCACCGTGGCTCGCAGTTCCTCGGCGTCGATCAGCACACCGTCCCGGACGACCACGACCGCCTCGATGCGCTGACCCCACTCCTCGTCCGGAACACCCACGACGACCGCGTCTAACACGTTCGGGTGCCGGAGCAGGATGTCCTCGATCTCCGCGGGTGCGATGTTCTCCGCACCGCGAATGATGGTGTCGTCGACCCGGCCCTCGATATACAGGTAGCCGTCGGCATCGAGGCGGCCCTGGTCACGGGTGTAGAAGAAGCCTCGTTGGTCGATTGCGGAGCCCTGGCCCGCGTATTCGCCCGAGACCTGCTCACCGCGCACCCAGATCTGTCCCGGCTCCCCCGCCGCGACGACCTCGTCGTCCTCGCCGCGGACCTCCAACTCGATACCGGGCACCGGGCGGCCGGCGGAACCGAGCCGGGCGCGGACCGCCGGATCCTCGCTCGCCACGGCCGCCCGGTGTTCCTCCGGACCCAGGACCGAGATCGTCGACGAGGTCTCGGTCAGGCCATAGGCATTGACGAAGTCGACGTGCGGCCACTCGCGCAGCGCCGCATCGATCACCCGGATCGGCATAGCGGCACCGCCGTAGGCCAGCGCACGCAGTGAGGGGACCGAGCGGTCCGATCCATCGGCATCCATGATCCGGGCGAGCATCGTGGGCACCAGCATCGCATTCGTAATATGTTGTGCCCGCACGAGTTCGAGCCAGTCCTGCGGGGTGAATCGGTCCAGGGTGAGGACCCGGCGTCCCGAATACAGATTCGTCAGGGCGTTCGACACCGCCGCGATGTGGTAGGGCGGCACGCTCATCAGGGCCGCGTCGTCATCGTCCGCGCCCGCGAACTCCACCGTGCCGAACACATACGACACCAGGTTGTGATGCCGTAGCACCACGCCTTTCGGCGCCGAGGTCGTCCCGCTCGTATAGATCAGCACCGCCGGGGATTCCGGCGCCGCCGGGAAGTCCTCGCCGTCATCACCGGCCGCCGCCGTGGCGGCCAGCCACTCCTGCGGGCTGCACACCGCCAACCCGGCACGGCGTAACGCTTCGGCCTGCTCCTGGTCGGCGATGCCCAGGGCGCGTGGATGATTGGCCAGCAGCGCGTCGAGTTGCGCGCCGCCCAGGCGGTAGTTCACCGGCACCAGCGGCACCCCCGCGCGGGCCGCGGCGAACATGGCAACCTGGAAGGCCGGGCCGTTCATCGCGAGGTAGATGATCGCGTCGGCGCCGGCCGAACGGACCAGGCGGGCCCCGCCGGCGGCCAACTCGCGCAGCCGGACGGGGGTCACCCCATCCTCGGTCCGCCCGACGACGACCCGGTCGCCGAAACCATCCGCGGCCATATCCAGCAGCATCGCGATATTCATCGTTTGCTCGCCTCCGCGCTCAGTCCGAGGCCGGCAGCGGCTTGGCGCCCTTGATCGGCAGCGGGACACCGTTGAGCGCGAGGGTGCCCTGGCCCGCCTTTGTGCAGAGCAGTTCCACGCCGAGCTCGTCGTGGGCGTAGCGCTTGCCGAGCTGGGAACCGTCCAGCTGCGCCGGGTCGGCGGTGCTCGCAAGCCCTGCCTGCGGCCCCTTGGGATCGACCATTACCGCTCCGCCGCAGGTGATTTCCAGGTCATTCTCCGGCCAGCGCACGACGACTACCGTCGTCGCGTCGACCGTGCTGGCGAGCATCTGCCCCACCTTCGGCTTCATCACAGCTACCTCCGCGGATCATCTTGCGCCACTGCGGCCGGGCATCGTTCACACCGCCCGAGCCGGGATATCACGACAAGAAGAGTATACGATTAAGGCAAGTTCGGGCAATGGGCTCGACCTCGCCCGGTCCGGACAGCACATCAATCTGTCAGTTTGCCTGCCAGTTCGCGCCGGTAGCGTTCCAGTAGGCGGAGCAGCACAAATTGCAGGTCGATAATTCGTTGTACTCTACTGCAGTGCAGGCCGTAGCGCCCGCCTATCAGCCGATCTCGGAAGGAGTTGCCGAATGGAGCCGAAGACCGTCCTGTTCGAGGTGACCGACCACATCGCGACGATCACCCTGAACCGACCGGAGTCGATGAACAGTTTCAACCAGCAGATGCTCGACGATTTCGCGCACATCTGGCATGCGGTCAAAGACGATGACGATATTTACGTCGTCGTGCTGCGCGGCGCGGGCGACCGTGCATTCTGCACCGGCATGGACGTCAAGCAGGGCATCGATCGCCATCCCAACATCTGGTCGCAGACCGACCCCGGGGAGTATCTCTCCCCCAAGCTCAACCAGGTGTGGAAGCCGCTGGTGTGCGCGGTGCAGGGCATGGCCGCCGGCGGCGCGTTCTATTGGCTCAACGAGGCCGACATCATTATCTGCTCGCAGGACGCGACGTTCTTCGACCCGCACGTCAGTTACGGGCTCACCGCCGCACTGGAGCCGATCGGCCTCGCACGGCGCATCCCGCTCGGTGAGACATTACGGATCGCGCTGCTCGGCCTCGACGAACGCCTGTCACCGGAGCGCGCGCTGCAGATCGGGCTGGTCAGCGAGATACTTCCGCGGGAGCAACTCTGGAACCGGGCGCACGAGATCGCCCGCATCATCGCGGCCAAACCGCCTGCCGCGATTCAGGGTACCGTCCGCGCGATCTGGGAGTCGCTCGATTCGACGCGCACCCAGGCGCTGCGCACCGGACTGTCCTACACCCAGATCGGTAATCCGATCGGGAAGGCCGAGGTCGACCGCGCCACCGCGCCCCGCCCGAAGTGGACGCTGCGATGATGCGGTTCGGTATGCCATGGCCCGGTCATGAGGTCGCCCGCGAGGCCGAGCAGGCCGGTGTCGGCGCGTTCTGCACGGGGGACTTCGTCGACCACGACGCCTATATCAACCTGGCCGAGATGGTCGCGGGAACCGAACGCGCGCTGATCGGCCCCGCCATCGCGTATGCGTTCGCCCGCACACCCTACGCACACGCCACCGCGATGCGGCAACTGCACGCGCAGGCGCCGGGCCGGCTGTTTCTCGGGCTCGGCACCGCCGCCTTCCGCATCAATCGTGATTGGTTCGGCGTGCCCGCGGATCGTCCGGTGGCCCGGGTCGCCGAGACCGTCGAGGTCATCCGCGCCTGGCTACACGCCGAAAACGGCGAGAAGATCCGTTACTCCGGCGAGTTCTATTCCATCGATGCCGATGTCCGCGCTCCGGTGTTCGGGCGGCTCGACATCCCGATCCTGCTGGCCGGGTTCAACGGCCGCATGGCACATACCGTGGGCCGCGTTGCGGACGGCGTCATCGGTCACGGGTTGTTTACCGGCTCCTGGTGGAACGACGTCGTACGACCGGCCGTGAACAGCGGTGCGGCCGCGGGCGGGCGCACCGAACGTCCCCTCGAACACGGCTGGATCATCACGGCCGTCGACGACGCCGCACCCGAGCGCGCCATCGCCGATGCGCGCCGCATGATCGCCTTCTATCTCACGGTCAAGACCTACGACCCGTTCGTCGCCCATCATGGCTGGGCGGGTCCCGTCGAAAAACTGCGCGCGGCGTTCCGCGCCGGCGATACCGATGCGATGGCCGCGGCGGTGACCGATGAAATGCTCACCGAAATCGCCGTCTGCGGCACCACCGCCGAGGCCCGCGATACCCTGGCGCGCCGCACCGGCTCCCTCCCCCGCGACGTCGGATACTTCGCTCCGCCTTCGTATCTCGTCGGCCGCAAACGCCGCGCCGCATATGCCCGGAGCACACTGGCCCTGATCGACGCCGTTCCGGCCGAGGCCTGATACACACCACGACCGACCTGTGACGGGTCACGAACCCGCTGGGCAACGTCCGCAAGCTCCGACGACGCCCTGGACGTCGGCGAGGTTGCCGGCGTCCAAGACGCGTCTCGAATCAGCCGTTCGCCGGTGCCGCGGCACCTGCGGGTGCCGGTGCGGTAGCACCGGAGCCCGCGGCGTGCTGTGCTTGCAACTTATTGAAGGTCTGCATACCCGCGGCCAGGCCGACCGGTGCACCCGTGATGGCGCCGCCCACCACCGTTCCCAAACCACCGACGGCCGCGACACCCACCGCGCATCCCATGATCGCTATGGGAACGGTCAACGTACCCGCGGTCGCCAAAGTACCCAACGTCCCAGCGGTGAGCGCGCCCAGCGGGCAGCCGATGACCGATCCGACGACACCACCCACCCCGCCGCCCACGGCCATTCCGACGCCGGCGGCCTGGTTCCCCGCCTCCCATGCGGAATACAGATCCGAATTGAAGGTATTACCGCCGGGCGCGTCCACCGGGGCGGCGGCGGGCGTTCCCGCCGACGCGGCACCGGCGGCGGCCGTCACCGCGACGGCAGTCATCGCGGTGACGGCCGCGATCCGAGTCTTCTGATTCATGGTGACTCTCATTTCTCCGCCGGCGAACCGGCCAGCGGGGCAGCGACAGCGTGCTCGGCCTGCAAGTGGGCATAGGTCTGCGGCCAGGCAGCAGCCATGGCCGGTACACCGGTGGCCAGACTGCCGACCATGCCTCCGACGAAACCGACGGTTCCGGCACCGATGATGCAGCCGCCCACCGCGCCCAGCGGAGTGAGCGTGCCCGCGGAGACCAACAGGGTAAGCGTGCCCCCGGTGACCGCACCGAGGCCGCAGCCGACGGCAGCCCCTGCAACCGACCCGGCTATCCGGCCGGCCGTGCTATCGGTGGCGAACGCGCCGCCCAACTCTTCGAATGCCTGGGTGTACGCGGTGCCCGGATCGACGGGCGCCGCTGGCGCCACCGGCACGGCAGGCTGATCCGCGGGCGATACGGCAGCGGGTTGCGCGGCGGCCGCGGGCGCGGCGGTCGACACGGCGGCGGCCACCGCAGTCGCGGCGACGGCGATCGTCGCGAGCGCCGTTGCTCGGGTAAAGTTGTGCATCGACTCTAACTTTCTGTGTTGGTGCATTTTTCACGTCCAGGAACGATTGCGAACGAGCGGGCAGTGTGTGATCCCGCGGCTGGGCATTGCGGTAACTAAGCCGTATCCGTCTCCTATTCGGCCGTTCTTCTCGGAGAGTCGACGTCGAGGGATGCCGGTGCAGATCCCTTCCCACACCGAGCAAGTGCGATGTGTTGATAGCACTCATCTGTGGACGTAACCGACATCACACCCCAGCATGGCGCGGCCCACTATCGAACTTTCCGCTCAGTGGGACACCCGCACTAATAGCCCACTGTCGATGATTCAGTACACTTTAATTAGAGCCGACGGTCGACGCGAAGCACCGCGGCCAAAGGCAGGAGAAAGCACATGACGACGGCGTACTCGTTCTCTACGCGGCTCTACATCGACGGGCGCTGGAGCGATGCCGAGTCGGATACTCGCGTCGTCGTACGCAACCCGGCGACCGAGCAGGTGATTGCGGAGGTCCCCGAGGCCTCGCTCGCCGATGTGCGGCGCGCGATCCATGCCGCACGCCGGGCCTACGACGAGGGCCCGTGGCCGCATCTGAAACCGCAGGAGCGGGCCGCAGTGTTGCTGCGCATGGCGCACGAGATGGAGCGGCGACTACCCGAGCTCGCCGCCGTCAACATCGCCGAGGCGGGCTCGGTGCGCGGGCTGGCGGAGACCCTGCAGACCCGGATTCCGGTTGCGCACCTGCGGGATATGGCCGAACGGGTGATGCCGGCCTTTGCCTGGGAGCGCCCGATGGATCCCACCATCGCGCCCGGCACCGGCATCTTCCAGGGACAATTTCGGCGCGAGGCGTTCGGTGTGTGCGCGTTGATCTCGGCCTACAATTTTCCGTTCTTCCTCAGCATGATGAAGCTGATCCCGGCCCTCGCAGCGGGCTGCACCGTGGTGCTGAAGCCCGCCCCGGCCACCCCGCTCGAGGCCCTGCTGATCGGTGACTTCGCCGAGGCTGCGGGGCTGCCGCCGGGTGTACTCAACATCGTGACCGGGGATATCGAGGCCGGCCGGGAGCTGACCACCAACCCGATGGTGGACCTGGTCAGCTTCACCGGATCGGATGCGGTCGGGCGGACGGTCTACACACAGGCCGCGGCCACCATGAAGAAGGTCATCCTCGAGCTCGGCGGCAAGTCCGCGAGTATCGTCCGCGCCGACGGCGACCTCGAGGGCGCCGTGCGGGCGGCCCTGGTCGGCATCACGACGCACGCGGGGCAGGGCTGTTCGCTGCTGACCCGGACGATCGTGCACGAGTCCATCCACGACGAGCTGGTCGAACGGATCCGCGCGGGCCTGGCCGCGGTGCGAGTCGGCGACCCCGCGGACGAGTCTACGACGATGGGACCGGTGATCAGCCGGGCTCAGCGCGACAAGGTCGAGAAGCTGATCCGCACCGGCGAGGAGGAGGGGGCGCGGATCGTCAGCGGCGGTGGCCGCCCGGGCGGTCTCGACCGCGGCTACTTCCTGGAGCCCACGTTGTTCACCGAGGTCGACAACTCGATGACGATCGCGCGCACGGAATTCTTCGGCCCGGTCGGCGTCGTCATTCCGTTCCGCACCGACGACGAGGCGGTCCGGATCGCGAACGACAGCCCATACGGCCTGGCCGGCGCCGTATGGAGCGCCGACACCGCGACCGCCTACGACATCGCGACCCGTATCCGCACCGGCGGTGTCATGATCAACGGCAGCAGCCCCGGGGTGAATCCGCGAGTGGCCTTCGGCGGCTACAAGCAAAGCGGACTGGGCCGCGAATGGGGTGAATTCGGGCTCGACGAGTACCTGCAGACCAAAGGCATCAGCTGGGCCGCCCGCTGACACCGAATATGCGACGGGCCTGCCGGGATTGAATTACCCGGCAGGCCCGTCTCGTATGATCAGGGTGCACAACCCCGATTAGTGCCCGACGACGGCGGCCTTCTCATCGCCGACGACCTGCGCCGGAGGCATGTGCAGTTGCTCGATTCTGCGCGGCAGCATCAAGGACATGATCGCGCCGACACCTGCCGCCACGGCACCGATCAGGAACGCGATCCGGAAACCCTTGTCGGTGTACAGGATTGCGCCATGCGTCAACGCCGGCGGGAACGGGGCGATGTAGGAGTTGTTCAGCATGGAGAACGCGACCACCGGCAGAATCGCCGAGACGATGTTCTGTGCCACACTCACGATGCTCGCCGTACTGGCCTGTAGCTGCGGCGGCACCGCCTCGATCAGCAGGTTCGGTACCGCCGCGTAGGCCAGCCCCATGCCGAGCCCCGCCAAGCCGGCGAATACGAGCAACGCCGCCTTGTTGTCGTGCATAGCCGAGATGAGCACGAATGCGGCCGAGAACATCGCCATGCCGATGATCATCAGCAGACGCGGCCGCACCTTGCGGCCGACCAGTACGCCGACGATCACACCACCCACCATGACCATGCCGCCGATTGGCGCCTGGACAATGGCGAATCCCTTTGCGCTGAGCCCGAATCCGTAACCCAAACCGAGTGCGGCGGGCGTCATCGCCATCATCGGCAACAGGATGGTGATCAGCGCGCTACAGCCGTAACAGAGGCCGGAGCCGACGGCTGTCAGCCATACGGGCCGCCGGCGCAGTACGTCCAGATCCACCAGCGGCGCACTCACGATCCCAGCAGAAACGAGCCATCCCAGCATCAACGCGATGCCGCCCACGAGATAGACGAGCGTCGACCCGTTCGTCCATCCCCAGCTGGGGCCGAAGCTGATCGCCACCAGGACGCCCGCGATGCCCCCGCCGAGCAGCACTGCGCCCAGCAAGTCGATTCTCGACCGCAACCGCACCGCGGATTCGTCGGTACTGGCAAAGATCATGACGCCGAATATCGCGAGCGCGATCGTGAAGAACCAGAACAGACTGCGAAATCCGTAATTGTCGATGAACCATCCGCCGAGAAACGGTGCGGCGATCGCGATGAGGCCCATCCCGCTCGTGCACAGGCTGACCGCGAGCGCAATTGTCTTGCGCGGGAATATATCCCGGATCAGCGAGTAGCACAGAAATACGCAGGGGGTCAGCACGCCCGAGAGCGACCTGCCCACGATAAGGACCCCGTAACTGGGTGCGACCGCGGAGACCAGTGATCCCACCACCGAGATCGCGACGCAGGCCAGCAAGACCTTGCGCTTGCCGTACATATCGGCCAACTTGCCCAGGACCGGACCGGTGACGGCGCCGACCAGTAGGAACGAGGTGAGCAACCACGCACCCTGCATTGTCCGGTAGTGGGCGGCGATCGCTGGGAGCGCCATCGAGAGCATGATGTAGCTGACCGTGAGCAGCTCGAGCAGCAGCACCATCGAGACCAGCGATACGACCAGCCGCGGGGTCCACCCCTTGGCGGCGCCGGACGATTCGCCCGGGGGGATTACAGCATCGACCATTATGGATCCTAATAAGTAAGGGCGACAGGGATTTCGCGACCGTGGCGGCCACGGGTCCGGACACGCGAGTGTCGCGCGCCCGGCCGTGATGTGGCGATCAGTGTCCGGCGACCGCCGTCGCCTCGTTCTGTGTGATCTGCTCGGCGGGCACCCGCAGCTGCTCGATACGGCGAGGCAGGAGCAGCGCAGCCAACAGGGCGACGACCGCCGCACCGGCGCCGATCAGGAAGGCAACCTGGAATCCCTTGTCGGTGTAGAACGTCGCGCCGTGGGTCAGCGCCGCCGGGAACGGAGCGATGTAGGAGTTGTTCAGCACCGAGAACACGACCACCGGCAGAATCGCCGCGACGACGCTCTGCGCCACGCCGACGATGCTGGCCGTGCTGGCCTGCAGCTGCGGTGGAACCGCCTCGATCAGCAGGTTCGGAATCGCGGAGAAGGACAGGCCCATTCCGGTGCCGCACAGACCCGCAAGGGTCGCCAGCAGCACCTTGTCGTCGTGCATCGCCGAGACCAGGACGAAGGCGACCGCCAACACCAGCGTGCCGAGGATCAGCAGCAGTCGCGGCCGGACACCGCGCCCGACCAGAGCTCCCACCACCACGCCGCCGATCATGCACATCGCGGCCATCGGAGCCTGGAAGATCGCGAATCCCTTTGCACTGATACCCAATCCGTAGCCCAGTCGCATGACCGCGGGCGTCATCGCCACCATCGGAAGCAGCACCGAGAACAGCGCGCTGCAGGCGTAGCACAGGCCGGCGACCAGAGCGGTCAGGAATACCGGTCGCCGGCGCAGCACATTCAGTTCGACGAGCGGCGCACGCACCATCCCGGCAGAAACGAGCCACGCCACCAGCAACACGGCACCGCCTGCGAGGTAGGCGAGGGTCGACCGGTTCGCCCATCCCCAGCTCGGGCCGAAGCTGAGCGCCACCAGAATGCCCGCGATGCCCGCTCCGAGCAATACCGCGCCCAGCAGATCGATCCGCGACCGCAGTCGCACCGCGGACTCCTCGGTACTGAAGAAGATCATCACGCCGAACACCACGAGCCCGATCGTGAAGAACCAGAAGATACTTCGGAAGCCGTAGTTGTCCAGAAGCCACCCGGTGAGAAACGGCGCGGGGATCGCTACGAGCCCCAGGCCGCTGGTCGTGACGCTGACCGCGAGCGCAATCGTCTTGCGCGGGAAGATATCCCGGATCAGCGAGTAACCCAGAAATACGCAGGGCGCGAGTGCGCCGGTCAGCGCCCGACCGAGGATCAGCACCGCATAACTGGGTGCGACCGCGGAGATGAGTGATCCCACCGCCGCGATCGCCGCACATATCAGCAACAGCTTGCGCTTGCCGTATAGGTCGGCGAGCTTGCCGGCGATCGGACCCAGGATGGCGCCGACCAGCAGGAATGCGGTGATCAACCAGGCGCCCTGGGTGGTGTGGTAATGCGCGGCGATCCCCGGGATCGCCATCGAGACCATGGCATAGCTGATCGCGAGCATCTCGAGTAGCAGCACGATCGAGACCAGGGACGCGATCAGCCGCGGAGTCCAGTTCTGCCCGGCGCCGGGCGATTCGCTCGGCTTGTTGGCAATGTCCATCATCGGGGTCCTTTCGGGAACCTGCTCGGGACTCTCGATTTCTCCGATGGCGACATGCGGTCGAACCCGGCAGGTGATCAGTTAGCGCATTCGCCTCCGCTCAGGCGGGCAGAACACGTAATGCACATCACACCGCCTCCATGGCGTGTCACATATCGGCCCGTCCGCTCAGCGGGAAAACCGATGCTCGCCGGCCCGTTACCGGCAGGCCGAATTCGGTACGACGAGACGGTTCATCGCATTTTGCTCAGGCTGTGATTACCATTGCAGAGCCCATTCCCCCACCCGCGCACATCGCCGCGACCGCGGTCCCACCGCCACGACGGCGCAGCTCATGCGCCAGGGTGACAACCATCCGGGCACCGGTGGTCGCGATCGGGTGTCCCAGGCTGCATCCACTGCCGAACGGATTGACCCGCTCCGGGTCGAGGTCGAGTTCCCGGACGGCGGCCACAGGCACGGCCGCGAAGGCCTCATTGATCTCGAACAGGTCGACGTCCCCGATGGCAAGTCCGGCGCGGTCCAGGGCCTTGCGGATCGCGGCGATCGGCGCGAAGCCTGTGCGCACCGGTTCGACCCCGACACTGGCCCACGCCCGCACCGTCGCCAGCGACGTAAGTCCTTGCGCGGCAGCAAACTCGGAGTCGGCAACCAGCACGGCGGCCGCGCCGTCGTTCACCCCGCTGGCATTGCCGGCGGTAATGGAGAAACCCTCGATCTCCGGGTGCAGCACCTTCAGTGAGGCCAGCTTCTCCAGGGTCGAGCCACGGCGCGGATGCTCGTCGACGTCGAACATCGACACCGTCCCGTCCCGGCCGGTGACCTTCACCGGGACGATCTCCTCTGCGAACCTGCCCTCATCGATCGCGCGGATCGCGCGCTCGTGCGAGCGCAGGGCCCAGGCGTCCATCTCCTCCCGGGAGATGCCGGCCAGCCGGGCGGTATTCCATCCGACCAGAATCCCCATATCGTTATTGGGCGCCCCGGGCGTGGAGACGTGCGACGGGGACATCCAGGGATCCTGCCAGTCGTCGGTACCCGGAATCCGCCGTCGCGCAACCGGGGCCGTGGACGAGGACTGCGTCCCGCCCGCTATCACTGCGCGATCCATCCCGGCCCGCACGCTCGCGGCGGCCGTTGCCACACTCGCCAGCCCGGAGGCACAATGCCGGTTCTGCGCGAGTCCCGGAACATCGGTCAACCCGGCCTCGATCGCGGCATAGCGGGCGATATCGCCGCCTCCGGCGAGGGACTCCCCGAGCACGACATCGTCGATGGTTTCGGGCGGTACACCGGAGCGTTGCGCCGCCTCCCGGACGACGAGTGTGGCGAGGTCGAAGGCACTGATATCGCGCAGGCTGCCCTTGCGGGCGGTGCCGATAGCGGTGCGGCAAGCGGAGAGAATAACTGCATCGGTCATACTATTTGTTGTACTCTATTATGGCTTTACGAGATAGTCTGTCTCAATATGGCCTGGCAGCGAGTATGTGGCTCCATCGGGACGCTCGATTCACCGAACAAATAAGGATACCTTCGCTATGATATGCACTGTCGATCGGATCGAGTACCCGTGAACTTCGAGCTCAACGACGAACAGGCGATGTTGCGCGAGGCATGGCGCGATTTGCTCCGCGAGCGGGCCCCGATCGGCGCAATCCGGGCGCAGCTGGGTGGCGAGGAGGATGTCGATCCCGAACTGTGGCGCCTGGCGGGCCAGCTCGGCTGGCTGGGTCTGGCCCTGCCCGAGGAATACGGCGGCGCCGATCAGGGATTGGTGGAGCTGACGCTCTTCGCGCAGGAGACCGGGCGCTCGCTCGCGCGCGGCCCGTTCCTGCCGAACGCGATCGTCGGCCGCGCCCTGGCCGCAGCCGGATCGCCGCAGCTGCGGGCCGAGGTGCTGCCCGCGCTGACCGCGGGATCGGGCTGGGCCACCTGGGCTTTCGCTGAACCACGTGCGCCATGGAGTCTCGACGGTATCCGCGCCACGGCCCGGACCGATGGGAACTCGATCGTCCTCGACGGGGTGAAGACCCTGGTACAGGACGCCGGCGGCGCCCGCTGGCTGCTCGTCACCGCACAACAGGACGGCAGCCCACGTTCGTTCCTCGTCGACCGGGACACCGACGGCGTCACAGTTCGCCGTCAGCAAGTCCTCGATCCGAGCCGAGGATTCTACGAGGTCCGTCTCGACGGCGTGCGCGTCCCGGCCGGGCGACGCCTCGCCGACGGACCCGGCGAACTGCAACAGTTAATGGACACCGCGTCCGTGCTGCGGTGCGCCGAAGCGCTCGGGGCGATGGAGCGCATGCTCGAGCTCACCGTCGAGCATGCAAAGGTACGCGTGCAATTCGGGCGGCCGATCGGCAGCTTCCAGGCGGTCAAGCACGCCTGCGCCGATATGGCGTTGCTCGTGCACGGCACCCGCGCCGCCACCTACTACGCAGCCATGGCCGCCGACGCCGACGCCGACGATGCCGCACGAGCGGCGTGTGCCGCAGCCGCCTACACCGCGGCCGGCGCCGGTGACGTCGCGGGCCGCGCCCTGCAACTCCACGGCGGCATCGGCTTCACCTGGGAGCACGATCTGCACCTCTACCTGCGCCGTGCCGAGGTCGACGCCGTGCGCTACGGCGATGCCGCCACGCACCGAGACCGGCTGTGCACCCTGCTGCAGCAGTCCCCAATATCCGCTTGAGAGGTAAGGATTCCGATGGAGATCAAGGGCAAGAAGGCCGTGGTATTCGGCGGCGCCTCCGGTATGGGCCGGGCCAGCGCCGAACTGCTGGCGGCCCGCGGCGCCGAGGTTGCCGTACTCGACCGGCCCGAATCGGGCGGCTCCGAGGTCGCCGCGTCATTCGGCGGCACCTTCCATGCGGTCGATATCACCGACTTCGAGGCCACCGAGCGCGCGCTCGATGCGGCCATCGAATCCCTGGGCGGACTCCATATCTCGGTAACTACCGCGGGCGGCGGCAAGGTCAAGCGCACGCTCGGCAAGGACGGTCCGCACGACCTCGAGCTCTTCCGCCAGGTGCTCGACCTCAACGCCGTGGCCACGTTCAACATCAGCCGGCTGGCCGCCGCACAGATGAGCCGCAACGAACCTCAGGACCCCGACGGCGAGCGCGGTGTCATCATCAACACCTCGTCGGTGGCCGCCTTCGAGGGCCAGATCGGCCAGGTCGCCTATACCGCCGCCAAGGCGGCGATCGCCGGGATGTGCCTCACCATGGCCCGCGACCTCGGTTCGCGCGGCATCCGCGTGCTTGCTATCGCCCCCAGCCTGTTCGATACCGGCGCCACCAGCAAGATCTCCGACGAGGTCCGTGCCCAGCTGGTGCAGGACGCGGCCTTCCCCAAACGGCTGGGCCGTCCGGAGGAGTACGCCAAACTCGCCCTCGCCATCATCGACAACCCCATGCTGAACGGCCAATGCCTGCGGTTGGACGCGGGCCAGCGGTTCGCCCCGAAATGATCCACCCGGGGAGGGGGGAAATGATCCACCCGGGGGCCGAGGTAGTTCGAAGACCAGCTGCGGTGACGCCGGCCAGGAGGGGGATCGTCGAGGTGAGCTCAGGCTCTACCTGGCTCACAACGACGAGGCTCCCGCAGCGGGGCCCGCTCGGGATGGGGCCCGAACAACGCTCAGAGCAGTGAGTATCCGCCATCGACAGTGATCGTTGTTCCGGTCACGTAAGCGGAGGACTCCGAGGCCAGAAACAGATAGATGCCGGGCAGGTCGGCCGCGGTTCCCCAGCGTCCCAGCGCGGTATGCCCCACGATGTCGTTCTCGCGCTCCGTATCTCGGTGCCAGTGCGCACCCATCCCGGTGTCGAACCATCCGAGCGCCACCGCATTGGCCGTGATCGCCCGCGAGCCCAGCTCCTGCGCCAGGGCCTGGACGAGAGAGTGGGTAGCGCTCTTGGAAGCCGCGTAGGCGGCCAGGCCGGCCCGTGGGCGGACGCCGATTATCGAGCCTGTCACGATGATTCGGCCGCCCTCCCCCATGACCGCGGCGGCCGCACGTGCCCCGAGGAAGGTGCCGGTCAGGTTCACATCGATGATTTCCCGCCACACTTCGGGCCTGGTCTCCGCGACCGTCGCGACCTCGGGCGAGACCCCCGCATTGCAGATCCAGACGTCGACACCGCCGAAGCGGTCCAGCATGCGTTGGGCCACCGCCTCGTTGAACCCGTCGGCGCGCACATCCCCCGCGTAGACCAGGGGATCGCCGTGCAGCGAGTCGGCCACCTTCTGCAGTGCGTTCTCCGAACGAGCCACCAGACCCAGCTCGGCGCCCGCGGCATCGAATGCCGATGCGAGAACCCGCCCCAGACCGCGGCCGGCACCCGTGATCACCACTCGCCGCCCTGAAATGTCGGCGTGCCCCTTACCCATCGACTGTCACCCTCCATCCACCCGATCATTTAGTTGACCGGTCGGTACACTAATCAGAAAGTAGCACACACAAGGAGGCACCGCCCAGTGACCACCAGCCCGGAACCCGCCGAAGTGCGGCTCGAACCCCACCCCGCCGACGAGCGTCTCGCCGTCCTGCGCATCGAACGTCCGCCGGTCAACGCGCTGAGCCAGGCGATGTGGGATCAGCTCGCGACCGCGGCGGCGGCATTACACGGCAGCACGACCTATCGGGCCGTCGTCATCACCGGCGGCACCAGGCATTTCGCGGCCGGTGCCGATGTCGGGGAGATGCTCGGCCTGACCGTCGCGGATTTCGACCGCCGCAACCGCGTACTGCAACAGGCCTTTCATGCCATCGCGACCGCCCCGCAGATCACCGTCGCGGCAATCAACGGCTACGCGCTGGGCGGCGGCTGCGAGCTCGCCCTCGCTGCCGATTTCCGCATTGCCGGGCGCCGCGCGGTACTGGGCCTGCCCGAGATCACGCTCGGGATCATTCCTGGATCCGGTGGGACGCAACGCCTCTCACGCACCGTCGGAGTTGCCGCGGCCAAGGACCTCGTTCTGTCGGGAAGGCACGTCTCGGCCGACGACGCCCGCAGCATCGGTCTGGTAGACCAACTGGTCGACGACGCCGACGTATTCGATGTCGCCGTCGAGAGGGCCCTGTCCTTCGCCCGTGGGCCTCTCGCACTCCGCTACGCCAAGCGGGCGATCGATGCCGGTTATGAGCTGCCGGTGACGGACGGGCTGGCATTGGAGGCCGACCTGATTGCGCGGGCCTTCGCGAGCGAGGATGCCCAGCGCGGGCTGCGCAGCTTCGTCGAGGACGGACCCGGGAAGGCCACCTTCCACGGGCGCTGACAAATGAGCAGGTCGGAGACTTGCTCGAATCATTGTATGTACTGACCGATTGGTCTAAAATTTGTTCCGGATCTACCCGGAGTACGACACAGGAGTCGCGCAATGAGCGAGTTGAATTTCCAGGGCCGCGTCGCGGTCGTTACCGGCGCGGGTCGCGGCATCGGGCGAGGGTACGCCCGGCTCCTGGCCGAGCGCGGAGCCCGTGTCGTCGTCAACGACCTCGGCGGATCGATAGAGGGCGAGGGCTCCGATGTCGGACCGGCCCAGTCGGTCGTCGACGAGATCGCCGCCGCCGGTGGCACCGCGGTCGCCGATATCAACGACGTGTCCACCGTGGACGGCGCCAAGGCGATCATCGACACGGCGATCGAACGATTCGGGCGCATCGACATCCTGGTCAACAACGCCGGAATCGTCCGGTGGGCCGGCGTGCCCGAGGTCACCCCGGAGGACTTCGAACGCACCCTCGCGGTGCATCTGGTCGGCTCGCTCAACACGATGCGGGCCGCGTGGCCGCATTTCGTCGAACAGGGTTACGGCCGTGTCGTTTTGACGACGTCGAGCGGAGTTTTCGGCCTGGACAACAACCTGTCCTACGCAGCGGCGAAGGGCGGTACGATCGGGCTGGCGCGCAGCGCGAAGCTGGCCGGTGCGCCACACGGGATCAAGGTCAATCTCATCGCTCCGGCCGCGATGACACGCATGGGCGGCGGCGAACAGCCCGACGACGTGCAGCCCGTGCCCGGCCAGCCGTATATGCCCTCCTCGCTGGTGGCGCCGATGGTCGCCTACCTCGCCCATGAGAGCTGCCCGGTCAGCGGCGAGATCTATACCGCCGGAGGCGGGCGGTTCGCGCGACTGTTCCTAGCATCCACCGAGGGATATGCGCAGGCGGGCCCGGCCACCATCGAGGACGTCGCAGCGCATTGGGAGACGATCAACGACGAGGCGGGCTATTACGTGCCGGCGGACCTCATCAACTGGTCCGGTGAGTTCCTGAAGCATCAGTTCCGGCAGGATGCCGATCTGACAAGCGCGGACCTGGCGAAGTCGTAGTCGGGAGTATCAGCGAATGAACCTCAGCAGCCATCTGATTCAGCGCGCGATGAAGCTGGGTCCGCCACTGACCCGGGACCTCGTTGTCGAGCGCGATCTTGCGATACCGATGCCCGATGGCGCGGTACTGCTGGCCGATCGCTGGGCGCCGCGGGCCGGTGGCGACTCGCTGCCGCTGGTGCTGTATCGCAGCCCGTACGGCCGGCGCGGAATCTACGGACTGAGCCAGGGCCGAGTGATGGCCGAGCGGGGGTTCCAGGTCCTGATCCAAAGTGTGCGTGGCACTTTCGGCTCCGGTGGCGTGTTCGATCCGATCCGGCAAGAGCGGGAGGACGGCCTGGCGACCCTGGATTGGGTGGTGAAGCAACCGTGGTTCGGTGATTCGATGGTGTTGGCCGGTAGCAGCTACCTCGGCTATGTGCAGTGGGCGGTGGCCGATCAGCTGCCCCCACAGGTCAAGGCGATGATTACCCACGTGACCGATTCCGCGCTGACGCTGGAGTTTCTGCGCAAGGACGGATTTTCCCTGGAGACGCCCTTCGCCTGGGGCACCATGGTCGACGGCCAGGAGAGTGGTAACGCGCTGCTGCGGCAACTCACCCAGCCCGGGAAAGTCCAGCGCGCCCTACGCACGCTGCCGCTGGGCCGCGCAGACCTCGCAGTCGCTGGGCATCGCATCGACTACCTCCAGGACATCCTTGCCCACGACGCGGATTCGCCGCGCTGGTCCGGCATCGACCACAGCCATCGGGTAGCGCAAACCAGTGTGCCGGTCAGTTCGATCGGCGGCTGGTACGACATCTTCCTGCCCGGTCAGCTGCGCGATTTCACGACCCTGCAGAATGCGGGGCGGCCGGCGCGGCTGATGATCGGGCCATGGACGCATATCGCGACCGATCCGCTGCCGATCCGGGAGTCCATCGAGTTCGGCCTCGCGCACGCGCGCGGTGAGCAGCCGCCCGAGCGGGGCGCGGTGCGGCTGTTCGTCATGGGCGAGGAGGCCTGGCGGGATTTCGAATCCTGGCCGCCGCCAGGCTATGAGCCGCAGCACTTCTACCTCCGGCCCGGCGGCTCGCTGTCCGGCGAGCCCCCGGGCTGCGCTACCACGCAAGAATCGGAGCCCGACCGATACCGCTACGACCCTGCCGATCCCACTCCGACGGCCGGTGGTGTGGTGATGCGTTTTCGCGGTGGCGGCCGGGTGGACAACACGAAGCTCGAGGCCCGGGCCGATGTGCTCACCTACACCACAGCGGTCCTCGAACAGGACGTCGAGGTCGTCGGGGATGTCAGCGCCGAGATCTGGTTCCACTCGAGCCTGCCCTTCGCGGACGTGTACGTCCGCCTCTGCGATGTACACCCCGACGGCCGCTCGTACAACGTCTGCGATGGTCTGGTCAGCCTGACCGGAGCCGATGCGCTGACTCGCGCCGCCGTGCGCCTGTGGTCGACCGCGCACCGTTTCCAGCGCGGCCACCGCATCAGAGTCCAGGTGTCCAGCGGCGCGTTCCCACGCTTCGCCCGCAACCCCGGCACGGGCGAGCCGCACACCACCGCCACCACCCTGCGGGCTGCCGACCAGCAGGTCCACCACGGACCGGAACACCCGTCCGCGATCATCCTGCCGGTCCGCCGGGTGCGGTAGGGCCGGCTACCAGTGCGGTCAGTAACGTGACGCCGACCGCCTAGTGATCGAGGCCCTTCGCCGACAGCACGCCGAGAACCGAACGGCCATGCTCCAGTTCGGCGGTAATTCCCGCTTGGTCGAAAGGTTCGACGAGAATCCCGTTCAAGAAGATCTCGCAATAGAAGCTGGCAAGTTCCATCACCTCCAGGTCCTGGCGGCGCGAGATCCACTGGTAGGTGTAATTGTGCAGGTTCAAATATGCGAGCATCGCCAGCTCGAGATCCTGCACCCGCAACTGCCCCAGACTGTGTCCCTCGGCCAGCACATCCCGGATATACGACTCGAAGCGGTGCCGCTTGATCCGGAACCGGTCGCGGTACTCGCCTTGCAATTGGTGGTATTCGTGCAGAAATACCCAGACGTGATCCTGTCTGTGCACGATCTGCTTGAGCAGCGATTCCGAGAGTAACCGCAGCCGGGCCTGAAAACTGATATCCAGCCCGACGATCGCGGAGGCCTCCACCAGCAGCGGATCCAGCACGCGGTCGTGGATCTCCGCCAGCAGGGCGTCCTTCGAGCCGATGTAGTAATAGAGCGCACCCCGGGCCAGCCCGGCGGCCTGACCGATATCGGCCACACCGGTGCTGGCGTACCCATTCTTGGAGAACAGCTCGACCGCGACATCAACCACCTGCTCATGCTTGCGGTGGTAGCGCGCGGTCTTGGCGCGCCGCACGCGCACCGGCTTGGCGGGCTCCGTCTGTGCAGCTGGCATTTCACCGATCCTTAAACCCGTACACCACCACATCGGTGCAGACCAGTTCGGTGCGGGTATGGCCCCGAGCCACACCCGCACCGAATCGGATACCGAAACCCGAAACCCGAACGCATGTCCAGATTAAACGGTCGCGATCGGCGTCAGCGGGCCGCCCATCGCACCGGGCAGGCGCAGCGGGGGTGCGGTGAGCAGGAAGCGGCTTCGGTTGTGTTCACGCAGCCAGGTCGCGAGCTCCTCGGTGTACCACAGCTCGCCGAGCGGGATGCCGAGCTTGAACAGGCACAGATTGTGGATCGGGATCAGCGAATGCGGTTCGTCGTTCGGCTCCGCCCAGCCTTCTACCGCATAGTTGTCCGAGATCAGCGCCGAGATGCCGGAGGTGTCGATCCATTCCAGGATTGCGGGGTCCGACGCGTCGAGGTAGGGATACATGGCCTGGATCTCGGGGCCCGGATTCTTCTCCCAGGACAGTACCTTGGTGGCGAAGCCGGTGTGCAGGATGAACATATCGCCCGGCTCCACGACGACGTTCTGCTTCGTCATGATGTCCTGCAGCATCGCGAAATTCACCGGCTGCCAATCGCTTCCGAGATGCGAGACATCGACCAGGACACCGCGCCCCTGCACGCCGTGGGCGGCCATATGCTCGAGACCCAGGTGCTTGCCGAAGGACTTGCTGCCGCTGCCGTCGCCCTTGGCGTCCTCCTTCGGCCCGATGATGTCGCCGCCTGCACTGAACCCGTTGTAGTACAACGGCTCCGGCACCCCGTCGCCGTCGGCGTCGAACAGAGCGCCCTGGTGCGCCAACGCGTCCCACTGCGTCGAATACTGCAGCCACAGCGTCACCACATCGTCGCTCCACACGTCGATGAACGTGGGGTCGATCGCGTCCTTCGCGATCACGTTGTAGAAGGTGTCCTGGTTGTGCGCCAGGTCCTCGGTCGGCCGCAGGATCGGCGGGTAGCGGCGCTGGTTCAGCCCGGATCCGCCGGGATAGTCCAGCGGCAGGCTCAGGCTGAACGTGATTCCGTGCTCGACCTCGCGCATGCCCTGGAGCACCTTCTCCGGGGTCAGCATGTTGATACGGCCCAGTTCGTCGTCGTCGCCCCAGTCGCCCCAGTTCGAGCCTTCCGGGCGCTGCTTCCACCGTTTGGTCACGGGTTACTCCTTCTGTAGTCCTCGTCGACTGAGGCCATCATGCTATGTTGATTGTACCGATCGGTCAACGAAAATATGAGTATTCGCAATCCCTTCCTCCTTCGACTCGATTTCATTAGACTGAACGGTCGAAACAATTAATGGTTCTGCCGCGCGAGCAGGCAGTTCCCCTCGATCTTGGAGAGATGATGAGCGAATCAGCAGAGGCGTGGGTAGCGGCGGGGGTACACGGCGCGATCGCCAAAGCCACCCAGGCGCAGGACGCCGGCCGGGCCGATGACATCGTCGCGCTGTACACCTCCGACGGTATTCTCGAGGTCCCCGGCATAGATCCGATCGCCGGTCACGACGCCTTGCGCGAGGCATTCAAACAATGGACGCCGACGCTGCCACAGAAGCACCTCGTCGCCAACACCGTCATCACCTCCTGGACCGAGAACGAGGCCACCGCCGTCAGCGACACCGCCTTCTTCCAGCGCGGCGAATCAGGCTGGGCGATACAGGTCGCCGGGCGCTACGTGGACAGCCTGGTGCACCGGGACGGCGAATGGCTGTTCCAGCGCCGCACGACGACCTACAGCGCGTAGGCAACACCGAATCTCGCAGGACAACAACGAATCTTGGAGAAGATAATGAGCCGATCTACCGAGGCGCAGGTCGCACTCGGCGTCAACGCCGCCATCGCCGCATACACCCAGGCGCTCGATGAGGGACGGACCGCGGATATCGTCGCGACCTTCTGCCCCGACGGCGCCACCGAGATCATGGGCGTGGGCACCTTCACCGGTCACGAGGCGCTGCAGGGCGTGTATTCCGGCATGGTGCCGACCGCACCGCAGAAGCACCTCATCGCCAACACCGTCATCACCTCCTGGACCGAGAACGAGGCCACCGCCGTCAGCGACCTGGTCTTCATCCAGCGCGGCGAGGCGGGCTGGGGTGTGGGGATCGTCGGGCGGTACGAGGACACCCTGCGCCTGCACGAGGGCTTATGGCGGTTCCAGCACCGGAACCTGACCTACGTGATGTAGCGGATCCGGTTCACGAAACCGCCACCGCCGCAACGGGCCTCGCCGATACATGAGATCGGCGAGGCTCGTTGGCTTTCGGCCCCGCGAACCGCTACGCGGCCGCTTCGGCGACCTTGGTCAGGATGAACGCCGAGTAGGCCTTCGCGGCCTGCTCGGCGATCAACTGCTGCAGGTTGGTCCGCCCGGTCGGATTCAGTAGCTGCTTGACCGCCTTGCCGGGGATGTTGGACCCATAGAAGTAGCTGCTCTCGAGGAAGATCCCCCCGCCGGTGTTGACCGCGGTGGTCCACTCCTGCTCGGCGGCCGAGGACACCTCGATCACGTCGAAGCCGTTGTCACGTGCGTGCACAAGTGCGCCGATGACGCAGTCCACCTGGTCGCCCGCGTACCGCGGATTGTTACCGAGCGAGCCGTGCGGCCCGCCGGGGAAGAAGAAGTTCGGGAAGCCGGCCGCCGCAACGCCCAGATAGGTGCTCGGGCCGTCCGCCCACTCCTGCTCGAGCGCGAGACCGGCCCGGCCGCGCAGACCCAGCCGGTTGAGGGCGCCGGTGCCGAAGTCGTAGCCGGTCGCCCAGATGATGATGTCGAATTCGCGCAGCCCGTCAGCTGTTTCGATGCCCGTCTCGGTGATGCGGACGATCGGCGTCTGCTTGAGCGACACATGCGAAACGGTCGGCTTGTTGTACGCCTCGTAGTATCCGGTCACGAACGGTGGGCGCCGCCCGGCATAGAGATGATCCTTGGGGATCAACTTGTCGGCCGTCTCCGGATCTTTGACGATGGAGCGGATCTTGCCCGCGATGAACTCGCAGAACTCCGCGTTCACCTCGGGATTGGTCGTGAAGTCGATGTAATTCGTTGTCAGCTTCGAGAAACCCGGGCTGGCCCACATCTTTTCGAAGAACTCCAGCCGCTGTTCCTTCGTGTCGTCGGTGGAGTAGCGACTCGGAAAATCGTGCAGGAACCCGCTGGGCGAGGAGTTCAGCGTCTCGCGAATGGTTTCGAAGTCGGCCTTGAGCTTTGCCTGCTCCTCCGGGGGGATCGGCGCGTTGTTGAGCGGTGTGCACCAGTCGGGCGTGCGCTGGTAGACCGTCAGCGAGGCGACGGCGTCCGCGATCGCGGGCACGATCTGCACGCCACTGGATCCGGTGCCGATGAGCGCGACCCGCTTGCCGGTGAAGTCGATCGGGGCCTTGGGATAGCGACCGGTGTGGTGCTGTTCGCCGCGGAAGTCTGCGCGCCCCGGCACCTCCGGGTAGTACGGCACCGAGAGCACGCCGGTCGCGGCGATCAGGAACCGCGCCCGATGCTCACCGCCGTCACTCGTGTGCACCGTCCAGGTCCCGGAAGGCTCGTCGAAGACCGCGGAGGTCACCGCGACGCCGAATTTCATATCGCGCCGGAGGTCGAACTTGTCGACCACATGGTTGAAGTAGCGCTCGATCTCGGGCTGCCCCGCGAACCGCTCCGACCACTCCCACTCGTCCCACAGCTCCTGGGAGAACAGGTATCCGTAGGTGTAGCTCTCGGAGTCGAATCGCGCCTCGGGGTAGCGATTCCAGTACCAGGTCCCCCCTACGCCGGTGCCCGCCTCGAGCAGCTTCGCCGAAAAGCCCTCCTCGCGGGCCCGGTACAGCTGGTAGATGCCGGTCACCCCCGCCCCGATCACCAGGACGTCAACCAGGGCACCGGTCGCCTTCGCTGATTCAGTCATGCGTTCTCCACATCTCCGATGGGTCGGCAACTCCGCACGACGCCATAGTTTCTTCGACCGGTCGGTCTATGACTTTAGTCACGAGAGTAGAGCGCCGCGCGGCCCGAATCAACAGCCCGCCGGAAAGGGCCCTCGCCGCTACGGCGAGGTCGCTCCACATCCGATCGATCATCCACAGCATTGATTGTACTGACCGATTGGTCTAATCTACTTGGTGACCTATTGCACACCGGAATGGAGCCCCGAATGACCCCCCCAGAAGCCGATGGACGCTCCGCCACCCCGACCGATTGGCGGGCCGTGGGCCTCGCCGAACTGCGTGCGGCCATGCCCGGCGTGATCCCCGAGGGCGACATCGACATGCGCGACGGCAAGCTCGGCGAGGAACTCGTCGAGCTCGGCCTGATCAGCCACTGGGGCCTGCTGTGGTCGCGGGAGGGGCTCAGCCGACGCGACCGCAGCCTGGTCACACTGAGCCTACTGATCGCATTGGGGGCCGAGACCGAGCTCAAAACCCACGTCAAGGTCGGACTGAACAACGGACTGACCAAGGACGAGGTCGCCGAGGTCCTGTACCACGCCGTCGGCTACGTCGGCGCGCCACGCGCGGTAGGCGCGCGGACCGCCATCCGCGAGGCATTGGGCGAATAGCCCAGCCAGGCAACCGAATTCAATAAAAGCGGAGGAGTCGACATGTCGATCGAAGGAAAAATTGCCGTCGTCACCGGCGGCGGCAGCGGCATCGGACGAGGCATCGCGACCGTGCTCGCGGCCCAGGGCGCCGCGGTCGCGGTATGGGATCTGAACCTCGAGGGCGCCGAGCAGACCGTCGCCGGGATTCGCGAGGCGGGCGGTACCGCCATCGCGGTGGGCGGGGATGCGGCCGAGGCCACGTCCGTCGCTGCGGCGGTCGCGCAAACCCGTGCGGAACTCGGGCCCGTCACGATTCTGGTCAACAACGCCGGAATCACCGAGTCCGAACCCTTCACCAGCCTCAGCGAGGACGCCTGGGATCGCACGATCCGGATCAACCTCAAGGGACCGTTCCTGGTCACCCAGGCACTCGTACCCGACATGCTCGCGGCAGGCTGGGGCCGGATCGTCAATATCTCGTCGTCCTCGGCGCAGAACGGGGCGCCCGATATGGCCCACTACGCGTCGTCCAAGGGCGGAGTAATCGGGCTCACCAAGGCACTGGCGTTCGATTTCGCCGCTAAGGGCATCACCGTCAACCACGTCCCGCCCGGATTCATCGATACCCCGCTGTCCCGCAAGACCATGGATGTCGATGCGGCCATTCCCTATATGCCGATGAAGCGGGCCGGTACGCCCGAGGACATCGCCTACGCCGTCGCCTTCCTCGCATCCCCCGAGGCGAGTTACATCACGGGCCAGACATTGAGCGTCAACGGCGGGCGCTACCTGTTCTGAACGTCCTGAACACAAAGGATTTCATCATGAAGATCGGAATCGTCACCGAATCGGCGGCTGGTGAGACCCGGGTCGCGGCGACCCCGGTGTCGGTCGGTCAGCTGCTCAAACTCGGTTACGAGGTCGTCGTCGAATCCGGCGCCGGCGTTGGATCCGGTTTCACCGACGAGGCGTACGCAGCGGCCGGCACCGCTATCGTCGGCGCCGGCGAAGCCTGGGGCAGTGACATCGTCCTGAAGGTCAACGCCCCGGACGACGAGGAGATCGAGCGGCTGTATTTCCAGGCGACCATCATCGGGCTCATGAGCCCGGCACTCAATCCCGGACTGCTGGACAAGCTGGCCTCGCAGATCGTCACCACGCTGGCGATGGATGCGGTACCGCGTATTTCGCGGGCCCAATCGATGGACGTACTCAGCTCGATGGCGAATATCGCGGGCTACCGCGCGGTCGTCGAGGCCACACACGAGTTCGGGCGGTTCTTCACCGGGCAGGTCACCGCGGCCGGCAAGGTTCCGCCGGCCACAGTGCTGGTAGCCGGCGCCGGGGTCGCGGGCTTGGCGGCGATCGGCGCGGCGAGTCGGCTCGGGGCGATAGTCCGGGCCACCGACCCGCGCCCCGAGGTCGCCGAGCAGATCGAATCGATCGGCGGGCAGTATCTCGCGGTCGAGGTCGGCGAGAAGATGGCCTCCACCGACGGTTATGCCAAGGCCACCAGTGCGGCATACGATCAGCGAGCCGCGGAGCTCTATTCCCAGCAGGCCCGCGATGTCGACGTCATCATCACCACGGCCCTCATCCCGGGCCGGGCCGCGCCCCGGTTGATCACCGCGGCGGATGTCGCATCGATGAAGCCGGGCAGCGTCATCGTCGATATGGCTGCGGCACAGGGCGGCAACGTCGAAGGAACGGTGCCCGGCGAGAAGATCGTCACCGGCAACGGTGTCACGATCATCGGCTACACCGATCTCGTCGGCCGGCTACCCGCGCAGGCCTCGCAGCTGTACGGGACGAACGTGGTCAACCTGCTGAAGCTGCTGACACCGGAGCAGAACGGTCAGCTGACCCTGGACCTGGACGATGTGGTGCAGCGCGCGGTCACGGTCACGCACCGCGGTGGACTGCTGTGGCCGCCACCGCCGGTGCAGGTCTCGGTGACGCCCGCACTGGCGCCGGCGGCCGCGGTCTCGCCGGAACCGTTGCGGCCCAGGATGTCCCAGCGTGCCAGGTACGCACTGGTGACTGTCGCTATAGCGGCGCTGTTCGGGATCGACGCCGTCGCACCGGATCCACTCCCCCGGCATTTCACCGTGCTCATGCTGTCGGTCGTGATCGGCTACTACGTCATCGGCAAGGTGCATCACGCGCTGCATACGCCGCTCATGTCGGTGACCAACGCGATCAGCGGCATCATCGTCGTCGGCGCGATACTGCAGCTCGCCGCCGGCGGGGCTTCCGGCGTAACTCAGGCCCTGGCATTCGCCGCGGTACTCCTGGCAAGTATCAACGTCTTCGGCGGCTTCGCCGTGACCCGACGCATGCTCGGCATGTTCTCGAAGGGCTGATCAGCACATGAACACCTCGAGTGTAGCCGTCGCGGCGTATTTCATCGCTGCACTGCTGTTCATCCTGAGTCTGGCGGGACTGTCGAAACACGAAACCGCCCGGCACGGACTGATTTACGGGATCGCGGGCATGGCGGTCGCCCTGGTGGCGACCGTCGTGCTGATCGCCGACGACTCCGGTGCCCTCGGCATCGCGATACTGTTCTCCGCCATGGCGATCGGCGCGGTCATCGGGCTCGTGCGAGCGGCGAAGGTCCAGATGACCGGTATGCCCGAGCTGATCGCGCTGCTGCACAGCTTCGTCGGACTCGCCGCCGTACTGGTCGGCTGGAACGGCTACCTCCAGCACGGCGACATCGCAGCCGGGCTCGTGAAGATCCACAGCGCAGAGGTTTTCGTCGGCGTCTTCATCGGCGCGGTCACCTGCACCGGGTCGATCGTGGCATTCCTCAAGCTGTCGGCACGCATCGGTTCGACGCCACTTGTGTTGCCGGGCAAGAACATCCTCAATATCGGCGCGCTGATAGCCTTCGTCGCGCTCACCGCCTGGTTCGTGACCGCCACGAACGTCTGGCTGCTCGCGGCCGTCACGATCGTTGCGCTCGCGCTGGGCTGGCACCTGGTCGCGTCCATCGGAGGCGGCGACATGCCCGTCGTGGTCTCGATGCTCAACAGCTATTCCGGCTGGGCCGCGGCCGCATCGGGCTTCCTGCTCGACAACGACCTGCTCATCGTCACCGGCGCACTGGTCGGCTCGTCCGGCGCCTACCTGTCCTACATCATGTGCAAGGCGATGAACCGCTCGTTCGTCTCCGTCATTGCCGGAGGCTTCGGCATCGAAGCGTCCGCGGGCGAGGACACAGACTACGGCGAGCACCGTGAGATCGGTGCGGCCGATGCCGCCGAGCTGCTCGAGAGTGCCACCTCGGTCATCATCACGCCCGGGTACGGGATGGCAGTCGCCCGGGCGCAGTATCCCGTCGCCGAACTGGTCGGCAAACTGCTCGAGCGCGGAATCGAGGTCCGCCTCGGCGTCCACCCGGTCGCCGGGCGCCTGCCCGGCCATATGAACGTCCTGCTCGCCGAGGCGAAGGTGCCCTACGACATCGTGCTCGAGATGGAGGAGATCAACGAGGACTTCGCCGGCACCTCGGTGGTCCTGGTCATCGGGGCGAACGACACGGTCAATCCCGCCGCGCAGGACCCCGGCAGCCCCATCGCCGGCATGCCGGTCCTGCGCGTCTGGGAGGCCGAGAACGTCATCGTCTTCAAGCGCTCGATGGCCTCGGGATACGCCGGTGTGCAGAATCCGCTGTTCTTCGGTGAGAACACCCAGATGTTGTTCGGTGACGCCAAGGAGCGGGTCGCGGATATCGTCCGCGCACTGGACCGAGTATCGGTTCGCTGAAAGAAGAGGCTCGACATGATCAAAATGGTCGTGCTGCTCAAGCGCCACCCGAACCTCACCCTCGAGGAATTCTGCACCTATTACGAGCAGAAACACGCGCCGCTTTTCTTGCGCGCGATCCCGCCCGACGTCGCGGCCGCGATCCAGCACTACCAGCAGAATCACGCGATGCGGATCGGCCGCGGCACAGATCCGGCGTATGACTGCGTAACGGAGTTCACGTTCACCGACCTGGTTGGCCTCGAGCGCTGGACGGCGTGGTATCGGGGCGAGGGCGGCAAGGTATTACGAGACGACGAGGAGAAATTCATGGATATCGGCAGGCGAGTCGTCATCGTCACCGAGGAGCGTCCGGCCGCGATCGAGGGCTCGTGCTAGCGGCCACGATCACCGGCATCCACCCGACCGACCCACTGGCCGGTCTGCGCGTCGGTGAGCACCCCGAGCCGGTGGCGGACGACGGCTGGACCATCGTCGATGTCCACGCCGCCTCGCTCAACCACCACGACCTCTGGTCGTTGCGGGGGGTCGGAACCCCCAAGGGCGCGCCGCTGCCGCGTGTCCTGGGCTGCGACGCCGCCGGAATCGATGCGGACGGGCGTGAGGTGATCATCCACGCACTGATCAACAACCCGGACTGGGCCGGGGAAGAAATTCTCGATCCACAAGTCACGATCCTCTCGGATTTCCACGACGGCACCTTCGCCGAGCGCGTCGCGGTCCCGAAGCGCAATCTCGTGTTCAAGCCCGCCGCACTGTCCTTCGAGGAGGCCGCGTGCCTGCCCACGGCGTGGGTGACGGCGTACCGGATGCTTTTCGTCCTGGCCCGCGCACAACGGGGCGGCACCGTGCTGGTGCAGGGCGCCGGAGGTGGCGTTGCGACCGCGGTCACGATGCTCGGGAAGGCCGCCGGCGTGCGGGTATGGGTGACCAGCCGCACCGAGGAAAAGCGTGCTCGCGCAGTCGCATTGGGCGCCGATCAGGCATTCGAGCCGGGCGCCCGGCTGCCGGAACGGGTCGATGCCGTGATCGAGACGGTCGGTGCCGCAACGTGGGCACACTCGATGAAGGCCGTCCGGCCGGGTGGCACGATTGTGGTGGCAGGCCAGACATCGGGATCGAACCCACCGCTGGATATCGAACGCCTCTTCATGGCCAAGTTGCACATCGTCGGGACCACGATGGGGACCCGCGAGGAACTCGAACAACTCGTGCTGTTCTGCGCCGACAACGACATCCACCCGCCCATCCATTCAGCACTGCCGCTAGCCGACGCCGCGGAGGGCTTCATGGCGATTCACGAGGGCGATCTGTTCGGCAAGGTTCTGCTACGACCGTAGATCGCGGATGCGGTCGGCGAGTAGAGCGGCACGGGGCCGGGGCACTGCGGCCCCGGCCCCGTGCTGTCCGCCATCGGGACAGCTCGGGTCAGACGCTTACCGGGGCCTTCTTCACGCTCTTGTCGAAGCCGACAATATCGGCCAGCGTGCTCCCCAGGATGACCGCCCGCTCGTCATCGGACACACCCGCGAAGTTGTATTCGATGCACTCTTTACTGTTCCGGAAGGTGCCTTCCGCATGCGGATAGTCGTTGCCCCACATGATCGTCGACATCCCGGTGATGTGACGGGCCTGGACGGCGACGGGATCGTCGGCGAACTGCACGTGAATCTGGCGCTGAAGATATTCGCTGGGCTTGAGGGGGTAGGGCCACTTGCCATTGATCGCGAACAAACGTCCCATGGACGGCTGATCGGTCGGCGGGCGCGTGTCGTCCCAGAAACCGAGCCACCAGTCGGCGTCCTGGCCGATGCCGGTCCGCCAGGACTTGTCCATCATGCCCACGAATGAGACCAGCCAGCCGGCGCCGAATTCGGTCAGGTTGAAATGCAGATCCGGGAACCGTTCGCACACACCGCCGCCGATCAGGGAGGCGATGATCTCCTGCGGGCTGGCCGAGGCGGTGTTGCCGCCGCCCATGGTCCGTCCCGCCACCATATGGTCGGTCAACTGCCCCTTGCCCATATTCATGGCCGTCATCAGGCCCTTGACGGTGGTCGCCGTTTCCGAGATTCCTTCCTTCACCATCACCCCGCCGGTGGCGACATGGAAGAAGACCGGCAGTCCATTCGCCACGCAAGCCGCCCAGACCGGGTCGTACACCCGCGACCAGTACGGCTCGGGCGGCATCTCCGGCAGCAGGACGGCTCCCAGCCCCATCCGTGCGCACCGCTCGATCTCCGCGACCGCGTCGGGGATATCGGTCAGCGGGATCGCCGCGGTCGGGCGCATCCGATCCTTGTACGGCAGGTACCGCTCGACGATGTAGTCGTTCCACGCGCGTGCATGCGCCATCGACAGCTCATGGTCGTCGGTGAACAGGACGAACAGCGACAGATTGGGGAACATCACCGAGGCGTCGACGCCGTCGATATCCATATCCCGGATGATGTTCTCCGGCTCACCGTCCGGCGTCCGCCCGCCGAGCTGCCGGTACTTGGAGATGGTCCAGCCGTCGAACCCGATCGTGTGCAGCTTCTTGAACTCCGTATGCCCACCCTCGACGATCGGCTCGTCGAGCGTGAACTCCTCCTCCCAGAGAGCACGATTCCGCAGGTTTTTGGGCAGCCTGGTTTTGAAAAGATCGACCGGCTCGATGATGTGTGTGTCGCCGGATACGACAAAGAAATCTGACATGTGTGGCCTCTTACTCGGTGCCGGGAGACGACCCGGCGGTGACAACGCTCACAGATAGTTGAGACTGAGTGTCAGACTAGAACCTTGCACTCATTATTGCAACCAGGTATCCGAATGTTAGAGTCACGCTCATGACCGACATCCCCCGCACGCGGACAATCGCCCGCGCGGCGGTACGGGCCGATATCTCCCAGGCCGCTTTCGAACTGACCCGCGAGCGGGGATTCCACAACATCACCGTGGATGACATGGCCGCGGCGGCCGGCGTATCCCGCAGCACTCTCCTGCGCTATTTCGGCAGCAAGGAGGAGGCGGTGCTGAGCGCCTTCGACGCTCACGCCGACCGGTTCGCGCAGGCCCTGCGCGCCCGCCCGCGCGAAGAGGACGAGTGGACGGCGTTGCGCCGGGCCATGCAAGGGGTCGTCGAGTACTACCTGCAGGACCCGGTCGGCGCGCTCGCCATCAGCAAACTCATCCTGGAAACACCGGCACTGTCCGGACGGCAGCTGGAGAAGACGCACACCTGGCGACCCACCCTCACCGCGGCGCTCGCCGAGCGGGCCGGGCTTTCGGAACAGGTACCCATTGCGCTGGCAGTCAAGGTCGCCGCCGCGTTGGAATGCCTCAATATCGCGGTCGAACGTTGGGCGGCGGCCGACGGCAAGCCCAGCCTGGAGGAGCTACTCGACGAAGGCTTCGACGCGCTCTCCTCGATGCGGGCCGCCGACTACTGAGTTCGCTCCGATGCTCCTATGGTGTGTCAAGCGCAAAGGGCCTGTTGATGGTGGGTGTTGAGTGCGGCGAGGTCGGCGGTGAGGCGGGGATAGATTTCGCGGGCTATGTAGCGTTTGAGGCAGCGGATGAGGT
>Ga0185299_10001144_pt1 | contig 56421 bp, 54 predicted proteins | sample PaiPotPPA55metaG_FD_128002 | JGI IMG/M metagenome (GOLD analysis project Ga0185299, IMG submission 128002) | Iron sulfur acid spring bacterial and archeal communities from Banff, Canada, to study Microbial Dark Matter (Phase II) - Paint Pots PPA... ... | reverse complement strand
AAGCGGTGGGGTTGCAAAAGTGCAGCGTGAGAGTATCCGCCGCACTCGCATAGGCATTCAGCGAAAGATTGCCTAAGGACTTGGGGGGCGTGATGCCCGTGATCAGATCAGACTTGGTCAACCCCGGGAGCGCTTGCGTGATACATCCTTGCAACTCTGAGCCGCCACGTTTGTTGCCGCGACGCCCGGCGTGGAATAGATTTTCATCCTGTTCAGGGGAGATCCCTCCCCCACCGTGAGTGTGTTGCCCTTCTCGATCGCGACCGGAACGGCGAAGGTCCTCTCGCTTGCCGTCAGGCGCTCCTTCCCCCAAAAACCGGTGTTTTGAAAGTGTTGTTTTTGGCTTCGAGGAATGTCCTGCGCTTGAGCCATATCAAGCCATGATAATTCCCAATAACCAAAAATTTGAGGATAAACCACTACTATGGCTTCGGCGGCAAGCATGGCTTAAAGCCATCACAAGCCATGCTTTGTTGAGAATCAAGCAGCGCCGGAAGCCGCATAGCTTGACGGCTTGGCCGGTTCAGCCGGCGCCTTGGTCTCCAGCACTTCGGGCAGTGGCTGCTCGGGTCCCTGGTAGGCGTCCAAGACCTCCTCCAGCTCGGCCACTCGCCGTATGGCAGTCGTGACCTCCAGCACCTGCCACTGCAAGTGCAAGAGAGGCGTTATGCTGGCCGCGACCTTCGGGTCAAGCTTGCCGGCACGGACTTCCCCGATCACCTGTGAGATGGTCTCCTGCACGGCGATTAGGGTATCCAATTTGGGCAACGGATCGGCCAGCGCGCTGGCAGCGCGACCATGGCTTTTGCCGCCGATTCGCCCCAATTGCGCGGCCTTTTGGGGATTCGCATGAAAAAAGCACAGACCGCCAGGCGTGGCAGCCGCGCCGCAGGACTTGCCCTCGCTATTGAGCGCTCGGCATCGATTTGCTCTTCGTCGATTTTTCATAGATGAGCCATTCCTCCTTCTGTCACGTCCTTGATCCACTTCATCCATGCGAGAAACTGTTCAAGGCCAAAACGAAACCCGGCGAAAAGGAACGATGAGCGCAGCTGCGAACAATCTCCAAACCCCGCGTCGCGTACCGCTTTTATCTTGCCTTGCCCACATCATTGTGTCGAGCTGGTGTTCTGTCCGGGGGTGTCCAGGATTTCGGCAAGGCTTGGGGAATCGCCCTCGGCCAGACCTGCTAGGCGCTCCGGTACCTTTCCGGTTCGAGCGTAGTATTTGAGTTCGGTCTCTGTCCACCCATAGAACTCGGTAAGATCGCGAAAGTTTCTGGGCTTCAGCATAAAAATATCGGCCAGGTGACCCCAAGCGGCCACTCGCGCTCGTTCGTTATAGTGGACACCTCTCGCAATTTCCGCCAAGCCTTCGATTACGTCTTCACGGCCAACACTGACGCCTGGGATGTCTTGGACTTCGGGTGCCACTACCTTTAACTTCTTTACTTGTTGTTCCAGGGCTTCGCGCTTTCTCACTAACATCCTTAACAGTGACATGCTCCCGTCCTCCTCCGTGCGCTAGGGTAGATGTGTTCGAGTCTTCGATCCGCTTGAGGAGTATCCCTACCTTGGGGGAAGGAAAGCTCCATATGTTGTGTGATCGCGGCTCGGGTGTCGCTTGCTCTCCCAGTTCTGAGTGTTGGACCAAGCGCGGGCGATGTACCTCCTAACTTAGATGCAGGAAAACGCCAAATGGCGAGCGCGAAGGCGTTACGGAAGTACAGAGCACGCAGGTAACTGTGGGCCCCTGCGTGCATGATGGCATTTCCCAGCGCCAGTCGTAACGGAGTATTGGAATTGCGGAGAGGCCATTCTTACGCGGAAAAAACGGAACTTGTCACACCAACAATCGGGATATTTCCCGATTGCCGACGACGCGTCCGAAGCCTAGTCATTACTCCCAGGAGCCCGATTGTGGATCGCGTGACGACCGGACGAAAAGTGACAAAGGACCCGACTTATTGGGTAGCCTCAGACACTGCCAGAAACAGAGTGCTGGTAAATGAAAGACAAGCCTTTACAAAATGGCTGGCAGCATGTGCTGCCAGCCCTCCTCGTTCATCCATATCTTGTTGCCGTCGATGTCGAGTAGCGCTGGTGAGCAATTCGCGGCGTGAGCGGATGCTGGCGTCGCCTGCGCCAGTGAATGGCCGCACAAAACAAGGGTAAACAAACAAATCTAGAACGGTGCATTTCATTAGGTAGTGGGATTTTTCGATGTTCATCGCGACCGACGTGCCGTGGATTTTGTCACTTGCAGGAATGGAAAGGCCTGTCATCACCATAGACCGTGCCGGGCGCCGTTGGTGAGCAGATAGCCTCGTTGCGCGCGATCTGTTCTTTGAATCATTGACACTACAACGGCCGGGGATAAGGCGATAAGTTAAGAGCCACGGGCCTTGTCTCCGAAAAGTGATTCCTGTGATGGGTATAGGGATATCCATGTGAAGCCGGATGAGCAGCCAATTGGCAAAAAAAATCGTGGTTACGCTCAAGACCGGTCGAAACCTGTAAAGGCCTGGTTACGTAAACCATCCACCCGCCGAAACGTTTGGAGTCTTTTTGTGCAATAAATGTGTTCTCGCTCGTACTGAGACAGGAGCACTCCAAATGGAAGACCCCGTAGCTGGCGAAGCATCCTCCGAGGCGCAGGCGGAAAGCCCTCACTTGTGCCGACTAATTCATCTATGCTGCGTCGTGTTGCTGTTCTTAGTGACGGCGCTCCCAGTTCAAAATTCTTACGATTCAATGACTACATCGGGTCTTTTCACCCGAATCACCTTTGCGTATCCGCCACAGTCCACATGCTTGGCACCGCCCGACTCGTTTACAAAGTGAAATTCTAAGCACGGCCTGCAAAACGGTCTCTTGCATTCGGTGCAAAAGACACCGTCATAAGCGTAGTAGGGGGCGATCTCACTTGCGGGAAGCAGCACCAAAGCATGTTCACATGAGGAGCATGCAATCTCTCTGGCCAACTTCGGCCTCCTTCGAACGCAAAGCTGCCTTTTCACGGCAGCGCTGCGACGCGTTTAATAATAACATTTTGTCTATTTGCATACTGTCCCTCGCAAAAACTCCATCCGCATCGAAATTGACCCTGCGTGTAACATTGTTACATCCGCACCGTCCTCCAAGGCCGTTTTGGAGAGACTGTGCCTACCGAGAATCTCAAACCAGGATTTGTTAAGCGCTGCCACTCAACAAGAAGCCAGATGTTCGCGGTTCGGTTGGGAAAAGTTCGAGTGCTGAACGAGATTCGGAGAGCCCAAAGTGCCAGAGTGAATGAAGACCCGCAGTTGCAGACACAGTCCTGTCTGTCGGCACTCTCGGGTGGCCGGAGGAACTTTCGGTGGGTTCAGGCGGCGCGGCGCTCGTAGCGGTGATGCAGTCCGCCGACCTGACGCACCACCACGACGGGCCCGATTGCGGGCGGTTGAACCGGTCGTGGATCGGGGGAGTCCTTACCCAGCGACAGATGGGTCCGGGTTAGGTGGTAATAATCAACATACGACGCAAGTATGCGCCGCAATGATCTCTCATCGAACACGATCACATGGTCGAGGCACTTACGCCGAATCGAGCCAATCACCCGCTCCACATACGCACGCTGCCAAGGCGAGCTGCGGCGCCGACAGCACTTCCGCAATCCCTGCCGGTCGAAGAGTTCTTGCGCCGCTTCCTCCTACACCTGCTGAGGCTTGCACTTGCTCACCTTGACCTTGGACCGCTTCAGGCGGCGATGACTGGAGCCACACTCGACAGTCGATCTAATCGGCCTACCAGCGCTCAACTCCTTTTGCCTTCTCGTTTTTTTGCGACATTCATTGGCCCCTCGTCCCAGAGCCTGGTCAGAGTGGTCTCCAAGTAATTCGTGAGAGACCGCCGCTCTTTTTCGGCCTCTTCGATAAGCCTTCGCTTGAATTCAGCGGAAACTCGGAAGTTTAGAGTCTCCTTCTTTTTCATAGATCCAATGCAAGCCTCGGAGCGATGCTACAAAAGGCCCCGCCGAATGGTCAAGGGAGAGCGTTTTCGTACTTGACAATGTGTAATGCATAATGCATCATTAATGCATTACACTCCCGGAGGTATGACCTTGACAGTTTCAGCAGATTGCCTATTCCGCCGTAACCGAAGACTTGCACGCCTTAGATGGGGACCGGCAATCAGTCGCGACGCCTTAGAGACCCTGAGGTCTTTTTCTAAAGATTTCTGTTTTTCCATCTCCTCCGGGGATCTGCTTTTTCTCGACAGACGCTGGTACGTAACTCACGTTGGCCTCATACGGTTAGCTCGACGAAACCGGTGCCACGGGATTCTGGCCGAGCCTGCACAAGAGTTCTGTGATCCCAAGGAGGCACGCTGGGCGTTTCGGGCCACAGTGTATAAATCACGGACTTGCCGCGGGTTCGTAGGGTATGGCGACGCGGATCCTTTAAACGTCTCTCCGCTCGTCCACGGCGCCGAGATGCGAGTGGCGGAAACGCGAGCCGTAAACCGCGCCCTCCGCAAAGCGTACGGGATCGGCATCTGCTCGGTTGAGGAGATCGGGTCCTTCGCCGAACCGCAGCAGTCCTCCCGAGAGTCGAAGAAGCTCCCGCCGCAACCCGTCAACGGAAACAATGGCGGCCCGAAGGTTCGCGACCGCCTTTGCCAGATTATTCGCCACCATCAGCTCGATCCCAACCTGGTCAAGGCCTACGCGACGGATTTCTGTGGCGTCAAGGCGCTTCGGGATGCGACCCGCGAGCAGGTGGAAACCTTCGTCACGCAGCTCGCCGATTGGGCCGAGAAAGATCGCTCCGCCCTGCTCTGCCAGCTCAACAGCTACCTCGGCCAGAAAGAAGGTGCCGCATGAAACGCCAAATCACCGGCCTGCACGCCGCCGATCGTTGTGCCGCCGACCAGATCCCCGACGGCGTCTTCCTGGTTCGGGTGCAACGTGTCCAGTTTCGTCGGCAGGCACAGAAACCTTTCTACACCCTGACTCTGGCCATTCTGGAGCCCACCCGGTTTGCCGGGCACATCCTTTCCAGCCGCCTTTATTGCAGCCCGAAAGCCCTGTGGAAGCTGAACTGGTTCCTGCGCGACTTTGGCTACGACACCGAACTGCTCGGACGCGACGAAGTGGACGAAACCCAGCTCGCAGGTCTGAAGGGTGTGGTTAAGATCAGTCACATCGTTTACAACGGCTCTTCCCTGATCCGACTCGATGGCTTTGCACCCGTCGGCCGCTGGGAAGAACTTTCACCGGCAAATCTGGACAACCCGCAGGTGGCCAAATGACCTACAGCTACACTCAGATCAGCCAATACCTCACCTGCCCGCGGCGTTACCGGCATCGCTACCTCGATGGCTGGAAGGAGAAAGGTACACGGGCGCCAATGCTCTTCGGTCGCGCCTTCGAAAAAGCCCTGGGCGCTTACTTTCGTCGGGAAGATCCTGGAGCAGTCCTGTTCTCGGAATGGTCTGCCTGTCAGAGCCAAGGCTTGCACTACTCCAACGGAGACTCCTGGGATCGCATGCTGCGTCAGGGAATCATGCTATTGACTCGGTTCTGTCAGGGCGATCGGGTCCAGGTCGCCCAGCCTCGACGGAACCTGCAGATCAAGTTTAGCCGGCCAATTGCCGGAAAGAACGACTTCGTCGCCTACATCGACGCCATCGGGAAACTCGACGGAAAGCGTTGCCTGCTGGAGTGGAAGACCACTTCGAGCCGATACCCGGAAGAGCCTGACGGGCTGCTTTCTCTGGATCCACAACTCGTCTGCTACTCCTGGATGACTGGAATCTCCGAAGTCGCCCAGGTGGTTTTCGTTCGCAAACGGCTAGTCGAGGTTCAATACCTGCGCACCACCATCACCGACGAGCAGCGCGAGGAATTCGGTCGCCTGGTAGGGGACACAATCCAAAGAATCGAGTCGGCACAGTTTTTACCCCATAGTGGCATCCGCTTCCCGCAGAACCCCTGCAGCAGCTGTCCGTATGTAGGACTATGTCTTGGCAAGCAGGAGATGGCTGACGCCCGCTTGGTGCGGCGTCCAGGAGCAGACAGTCTTGATTGGCTTGACGAGCTTGCATACTGAGAATCCGCCCATGCCGCCGAAGTTCAATCGCCGCCGCGCCCTGTTCGTGTTGGGCAAGATTGACGAGATTCTGGCCTGGGAACAGCGCAAGGAGACCGAGAGGGACACCAAGTTCGTGGAACTGGGGCGCTATCTATGCGAGGTTCGGGCGGGACAATACTGGCGGTTGGAGGATCTGAAGTGCTTCGATGAGTTTCTGGAGAGGCGATTTCCGGGGTCGCGGCGGAAGGCTTACTACCTGATGTCAATTCACGAACACCTGCCGCCGCAGGCGAGAAAGCAGTTGAAGGAAGTGGGATGGACGAAGGGGATCGAGCTAGCCAAGTTGGCCAGGAGGGACAGGCAGCACTTCGATTGTGCAATCTGGTTGCACCGGGCACGGGAAATGCCCAAGGAGCAGTTTAAGCAGGAGGTCGAGAAGGAACTAACAGGGCGGGAGACGGAACCGTGGGAGATTATCTACTTCAAACTTTATCAGAGTCAGACGCCCGTCATTGAGCGGGCGATCGAAACGGCAGCTCTGATGCTCGGAAGCGACCGATCCCGAGGCTACTGTTTGGAGATGATCTGTGCAGACTTTCTGGCGGGGGCCAACCTGGACCACGGAGATCCGGAGATGTTGTTGTTCTCGATGACGAGGTTTTTCAGGTTTCTGCCCGAAGAGCAGAGGCAATCATTTTTCAATAGCTTGAGCGAGAAAGCCTCGTGAGTTCGTTTCGCTCAAAACTTCCGCCTTTACGACTGGGTCCGAAGTCGTACGAGAGTCTGCGGCAGCTAGTGCTGCGTCGCGATGGCTGGCGATGTCAGTCGTGCGGGACGATGTCGAATCTCGAGGCTCACCACAAAGAATTTCGTAGCCATGCGGGCGATGATTCGGAAGAGAATCTGATTACTCTCTGCACCACGTGCCATCATGACGCTCATCACATTGCGAAAGTGAAATATCACCTGATTCTGGAATGATCAAGTGCAAGATTCAGATTCCCGTGATAGTACTCACGCTGGCCAGGAAGAAGCTATTCTTGCGACGGGCACTCGAAGGTTTCAAGAGAAGCAACATTGCGGGCAAGAGAAATCCAACTGAATAGGCGCCAAGGGCGAAACATCGGCCACGTTCACAACTACTTTGATTAACGGCGCACGACCTGCTCGTTTCACTCAACTTGACCATCGACGAGGAACCAAGGGGCGCGGCCCACGTCATCGGCAACTTTCAGAAATCCTCACCGCCTTTCGGAGCGCGGCGAGTCCCTGGCGATAATCCTCATCTTCGATCCTGCTCTCCACCCCGAACTCGGTCAAGATCGTCATCGTCCGCCCCAGGACGAACACGAACATTGGATTTGGCGGAACGCAAGACAACGGAAGCATGATGTATTCCAGCTCGCTCACCTGGAACGGCAGTGGCGCTTGCGGCGATGGAGCACGCAACCTGATTGATTTCCGCGACCCTGAACAATGTTCATCGATTCGCACTCCAATTTCGTGATGATGAATACTTCGTCTCCCTCAGAGCAGATCCTCGAAGCATTTGCCGAAACAATGGCCTGGTCGCAAGCCGATTTCAGCAATGGACAAGTCCATACGTGTTTCGCTGGGTCGTCCCGAGCAACAGCGGGCTTTCTGGAGAGCGTGGGACAGCATTCCGTTTTCACAGCACCTGATGTCACACTGAACAGACATCAACCCTGGCGGAGAATGTAAGACATTTAGTTTTCGCTCTCGGAAACCACATGTACTTCTTCCGCGAGGCTTATGTACTTCAGTTATCTGTCTCCCCGCTGCTCTCACGCCTAAAGTGACTTCAGGACTTAAAACGTTAGTCCCCACGCGTATAGCCCCGAGGAGAGGCTACCGAAATGACCCCCAAACGGATCGCTTTCCTACTAACAGTAGTATTGCTAGCTATTCCAATGTACGGAGCAGTCGGCATCACCACAACAACGTTGCCCAACGGAATAGAAAACAGCGCCTACTCCGCGACCGTAACAGCACCAGGAGGATGTTATCCCTACGTGTGGGAAATAGCGTCCGGGAGTTTGCCTCCAGGGCTTACAGGTAAAGGGACATCCAGCACCGATACATACACCATCACGGGAACGCCTACATTACCAGGAACGTTCAACTTCACCGTATGGGTGGAAGGATGTGGTCACCATACTTCCAGCTATGCTTACTCAGTAACGATTCAGCCGAATTCTGCTTCCGGGCAAATTTCACCGGATTTTTTTGGCCTGCACGTTAACAATCTCACCAATCCTTGGCCTACCACGGTTGGCATCCAGTTCACGAACTATCGTACACATGACAGCAGCGACATTGTGTGGTCCCAGCTGAACCCCTCCGCAGGAACTTATTACTGGAAGTGGCTCGATTACGCTCTCCAGAAATCAGAGCAATACGGAACCCAAGTGGATTTTAATTTTTATTACACTCCACCCTGGGCAAGTTCAAGCCCGTCTGGCTCCTGCACAATGGGCAACAACGGTGGCTGCTTTCCGCCAAACGACCTTAACGCCGACGGGACCGGCACTGACCAGCATGTCAAGGATTTCATGAATGCGTTGATGCAGCATGCCGGTGCTGGGAAGTTCAAATACATCGAAGTCTGGAACGAGTTTAATAACAAGATCGAATGGAGCGGGACGATTGCCCAATTGGTGCGGATTACCAAAGACGTCAGCACCATCGCCAAGTCCTACGATCCCAACGTAAAGATCATCGGACCCGCGGAGACCGGAGACTGGGTTAAAGCGGGGGACAACGAGGGCATGAGATGGCTGGGTGAATTTCTTGCCGCCGGGGGCGGTCAATACGTCGACATAATCAGCCTGCACGGCCATGTCATCAACCCTGAAGACATCATCCCTCGAACAAACAGCGCATTAGCCCAAATGGCGCAGTATGGTCAAAGTGGAAAACCGCTGTTCGACACCGAAGGCAGCTGGCCCATTATCCAGGGCTTAGCGTCAGACCTGCAGCGCGGCTATCTTTTCCGGGAATACCTCGCTACTCTGAGCACTCCTACCCAGGCGTTTTACGTCTACGCCTATGACATCGACAGCACCGCAAATTATTGGAGTACACCCAGCCAGCAAGTTACAGTCAATGGCGAGGCCTACAAACTGTTCTATGGCTGGCTGGTCGGCTCAACCATGACCAGCAAGTGCCAAGCACAGAGCGCCGGTAGTTCCACCTGGTCGTGCACGTTCACAATGCAGGATGGAACCCAAGCGATGGCCATCTGGAACACGGCGGTAACTTACCCAAATACAGTTCCGGTGACAGTTCCTTCCACTTACACGAAGTATTTCACGCTGGATGGTGAATCGAATTCGGTCGGCGCTACTCACAGCGTGCCGGTCGGCTACGAACCCATTTGGCTGGAGAACTGATTTCAGACTGCGCACACTGCTGTGATGACACTGTCCTAGCGTCTCGAGGCTAGGGCAGTGTCCGACAGTTTCGATCCAAATCCGCACCAGTTTCTTGCAGCGGGGATAAACATTTTCCGCGCGTTTCAGCTTGGCATCGGCAAATGCTCGCAGGCATGCGGGGTTTTCTGGTGGGCCACGGCCGGTTCACGAAGCACTGCAGGCACGACTGCCCCACGAAACAGCTCACAAAATAGGAAATCTGCGGTCGCAGAAGAGGCAGTGAATTAAGAGGAGATGGAGTGCGGGATTATCGATGCAGAAGGAAGAAGGGGAGAAAAAGGGCTCTGAGACCAATCACTCAATTGCAGGCCCAACCTAGTTGGTATAAATTCCCTGCGTAGGAGCCGGGCAAAATGTCAGGGAAACCAATGTTTACACGTCAAGCGCAAGTTGCGGCAGTGTTGATGTACGCGGTTTCTTTTCTTTTAGCACCTACCGTGGAAGCTGCACAGCAGCCTCTGTTGACCAGCCATGTTCCGGAGGCGGTGACCAGTGGGCTGGCGCCGATGGTTGGCGAAATTCCCGGAACCCAGCGCTTGAGCCTGGCTATGTCTTTGCCACTGAGAAATGAGGATAGGTTGGACCAATTCCTGCAAGACCTTTACGACCCGAACAGCCCTAGTTTCCACCAATATCTGAGCGTGGAGGAGTTTGCCACGAGGTTTGGTCCTACCGAAGCTGATTATGCAGCGGTTGTAGATTTCGCACAGAGGAATGGACTGACGTTGATTGATAAAGCTGCCAACCGTCTGGTCTTGGACGTGGATGGTCCGGTAGAAACAATTGAGAAGGCTTTCCAACTAAAGCTGAAGGTATACCAGCATCCCATGGAAAGCCGGCTGTTTTATGCCCCTGATCGGGAACCAACGGTTGACCTTGAGGTAGCGCTCCTACATATCTCTGGGCTCGATAACTTCTCTGTACCGCAACCCAAGAGCAATGGATTCCATGGAGAGTCGGCGAAGGGGACGGGGTCCGGTCCCGGCGGATCATTACTTGGCAGCGACGTGCGCGCCGCTTATTACGGATCTGGCGCCCTCAATGGTGCTGGACAGTCGGTCGGGCTGTTTGAATTTGGCCCATATCGCATCAGCGATATCTATCACTACTTCAATAATGTAGGTGAGCCTCTTAACGTGTCGATTGAAAATGTATCAGTCAATGGGGCAAGCCTGAACTGCCATTCGGGAACGTGCAACGATGGTGAGGAAGCGCTGGACATCGAGCAAGCGATCTCGATGGCCCCAGGTTTGAACAAACTGATCGTCTATGTAGGAAGCAAAAACGTTTCTATATTTAATCGAATGGCGTCTGACAATGCTGCCAAGCAGCTAAGTTGCTCTTGGGGCTGGCAGGACAATGAGAGCAGTTTGGACCCGATTTTTGAAGAAATGGCGGCCCAGGGTCAAACTTTATTTGTCGCGACCGGTGACCAGGGTTCCAGCACCCCGGGAAATGTGACTTGGCCTTCGGATGATCCATGGGTGACGGCAGTCGGTGGAACAGTTCTGACCACAAATGGCGCGGGTGGGTCGTGGAAAACGGAGACTGGGTGGACAAACAGTGCTGGAATGCCTTCCAAGAACGGTGTGCCTATTCCTGACTATCAACAGCTTGCGGGCGTGATTAACTCCTCCAATCACGGTTCAACGAAGCTGCGAAACATACCGGATGTTGCGGCGGCGAGCACGGGCTTGTACGTCTGTGCTAACGGTACGTGCGCGGAGCACGGTGCCGGAACCAGTTATGCTGCTCCCCAATGGGCAAGCCTAACCGCAATGCTAAATCAAAAGCGGATCGCAAACGGGAAAACATCCATCGGGTTTCTTAATCCTTCGCTGTATAGTATCGGCACGAGCTCAAGCTTTGGCAGCGACTTCCACGACATCACTAGCGGCAGCAACGGTGAATATTCGGCGGTAGCGGGCTACGACCTTGTGACCGGATGGGGCAGTCCCAAAGCCGTGAACTTGATCAATTCGTTAGCCTCTATGCAGTGAGAAACGTAGGTTCAACTTGAGCAGCTACCACCGCATTAACGGCGATCAGCAGACAGTTTTCTCCTTCGCGCGAATGAAATGACGAGAAGGAAATAAGCTCAGAACTGATTTGGCAAAGCATCGGGGAGGTTTTCAGCTGTAACTCAGTACAAGTCGCGCCCAGAGCTGCTTTTGAGCATGCCATCGATGTGCTGATCATTTCCGCCAACTTGGGTGGGCACAATCGTAACTGCAGACGAATAGGTCCCGGTTGTGGACCGGCTCGAACACAGCGCCAAAGCTGCAACTGTCGCCGGCAGCAACTGTGGTGCACCCATCGTTGAACAGGTGAAACGCGCCCCCGCCGAAAGCTGTGTAATTGTCAGAGCAGCAGTGCCGGTATTGGTCAGGGTCACCACCTGCACGGGACTCATGGTTCCCGCCCCGAGAATACCGAATTTTAACGATTTGGCAGAAATTGTAACGACAGGCTGTTGGGCCATTGCGAGGGGCGTGACAACAAACAGCAGAAGCCCCGAATATAGCGCGAGGGGAAGACGCCGGTTCATCATTGAAATTCGAGTCGGTACTCTACCGCGGCAATGAACCGCACTGGTGACGAAGACCGGGGGCGATAATACACGGCTACCCAAAAAAACGCCAGTCGATGAGAAGGTAGGGTTTACAAAGTCGGAGCGGGATGCTCAGCTTTGCGTCGAGAGAGGAGTATCAAAAGTTTATTGGGTTGGTCAGTTGGAAAATGTAAGCATCTGCATGATCCAGCCACTACTGGAAGTCAGCGGGGCGGTCGCGTTATACGAACCTTGCGTATTCACGATTTCATCCTCGGCAATCTCTCCATCAGCGCTGATTATGCGGGAGGTAAAGCCCGTACCTGGTCCGGACGTGACAGTGGTGATCGTGTTGGCGCCAAATATCAATTCACTACTCGCGCTTGTGGCAGCACTGCCGCTGTTGGCAAGGGTACCCGTTCCTGCTGCTCCGGCGTAAGCGTCCAGGGTGTGTACACTCTTGTATTCCAGAATCCGGATGTCGGCGGTGGCGGCTGCCTGATTGAATGTGACAGTGACTGTGTTTGTGCCGGCAAGAATGTGCGAAGCGTAATAGATGGCTTGCGAAAGCGCAGTTGCTCCCTTCCCGGAATGAATCATTGGCGCTCCGAGTTGGTAAGTGTTTCCGGCGCTATCCTGCACTGAGACAATGGTTGAGGTGATATCGTGCCAACCCACCACAACGATGTTCAGATCGTTGGCAGATTGCGATTTCGAATATGTGATAGAAACTGAACTTGCTAGACGAGGGGTCGAGGCTTCTACCTGAACAAAGCCAATTCCACAGTTGCTCGCAGGAGGTAGTTGCGCGATTTCTGTGGCCCAAAATGGTTCTTTGGTTCGATTGCTGGTAAGGAATTCTCCTACTGTCCAGACCGTGCAGGCATCGCTCGGATCAAGAACCGCTCCTGACCAGTCTCCCCATCGGAAGTTCTGACTATCGGTGTCCTCGGCGTCTCCATCGACCGCTGGATTGGCAATGTAGCCGTAACTTCGCCAGCCGGAACTGCCGCTGTTGTAGTAGACGCTGTCCAAGCCGGGATGTTCGGACGAACCTGTACCGGATACCGCGACGATGCCTCGCAGATTGCCGACTCTATCTTGCGCGATACTTGGCAAGAACACGTAGGCATTTGGATCATTGGGATCAATCAGGGGATGATCCTGAGCAACGTAAATCGCGTTGGAGGAGTTGAACTGCAAGACACGAATGTCGGCTTCGGTTTGGCTGAATACGGAAGGGTTAGGATTGATCTGGATCGCGTGAGACGACGTCCAAATGCCTCCTTGTCTTCCGTTTGACGTGTAGTGGAAAAACTGTTGCATGCGATCGCCCACGGAATCAATGTAAATGCCGGTGTTCGAGGTCGAGGGCTGCGGAATACAGGCTGTTGCGTAGTAGCTGCTCCGATTGAAGCAAGCCAATTGATCACCATCTGCGTAGGTGGACGGAAGGTCCCAGCTATTTACCAAGGTCGGGGTGGGAGTTGCAGCGCTCCAGTTAATGGTCCACTGTTCCACGCCTTGGGTATGCTCGGGGTCGGTCAAGTAATTCTTACTGCCTTGAGCCGGCTCGATCATATACGTGAACATTTCGCCATCTGATGAGAGGGGGGGAATGCTATCAGAATTGTTGGCAGGAACCCAACTCCGCCGCTGATTGAATGCTACGAGGGAGTGCGCTACTACACATGCAGGAGTTTGGCCATTGTAAGACCACGGGCTGACAGTACTGGCGCGAAGTCCGGCCAGGTCAACGGCACAGATCAAGACTCCATTAATGTTGTAATTGTTATCCGGGTCCATCAAGTCATAGCTCATCCACATGGCCTGATCCGACGCCGGAGTATAAGGGACAGTTTGACTAGTCGAGGTTTGCCACAAACCCGCCTGAGGGTAATCCGGATAATAGAAATGCCCCTTTTCATTCGTGGGTATGACGGAGTCTAAATCGAATTCGTATGCAAACCACTTAAAGTTCGCAGAGCTGACATCCTCCCCCGTGCTGATGGCAATGCACATGTATTGGTGATTAGTAGCAGAATTATAGACTCGCCGCTGTAAAATCCAGCGATTATAAACATTGTCGTGAAAAATCTGCGCGTTCGGGGTTGGCGCCGAGCAATCAGGGGTATTCCCTGAATTGTTGTTGTTCTGCGTCCATATAGATTTTTCCGATTTAGGAGTGGTGGTGCCGAAGAAACTCACGGGTTTATGGGTACTCTTGTACCAGCACTGATAGGCGCTATTGACGTTTTCGCAAAATTCCAGAGTCCCAACGGCAATAGTTGGATCTGGCCAGGTAGCAGGCTGGAGGCTAGTTGCGCTGTTTATTCCTTGCATGGTCGTCATCGCTTGTGCGTGCACCAGTTGAATGAAGATCAACATTCCCAGAATTACGAGTACCCCGTGCCTCTGTTTCATCGATTTTCTCCCCACATCTGTACGGCCAGAGTTATACAGAATTGACTGCAACAACAGTCGGGATTGGGGGAGGGCTTAGAGGATCCCGAATCCTCAAACAGATATTGGTTACTTGAAAGTTGCCATTTGCATGACCCATTGTCCGGCGGGCGACAAAGGGGCAGTGGCGGTGTACGGCCCAATCGTATTTACGATCTCGTCCTCGGCGATATCGCCGTCTGCTTTGGTAATGATTCGAGCAGTAAAACCCGGCCCGGGCCCCGTATTGACCGTGGCAACAGTAGCAGCCGCAAAAATAAGCTCATTGGCGGAGCTAGTACTAACCGGACCGCAGCTCGAGGTGGTGCTGTTTCCGGCTGCGCCACAATTTACATCGAGTGTGCTAACCCCGCTATATTCCAGGATTCGTATATCCACAAACTTGGCTGCCTGGTTGAAAGTGACTGTGACCGTATTAGCGCCACCCACGATCTTGGTGGCATAGTAGATGGCTTGCGAAAGACCGGTTCCTCGCAGCATCGCAGCGGCCGGGTGATAAACATTTCCTGCGCTGTCCGTTACAGAACTGATGGTGGAAACGGTGTCGTTCCAGCCGACTACCACAACATTAAGGTCGCCCGCAGCCTGTGCATAACTGTAGGGAACAGCAACCGAAGTCGCTGACGTCGGAGTAGAGGACTGGACCTGAACGAAGGTGATTGTAGCAACGAAAGTGAAGCCGTTTGGGATCGTCGCACTTTGCTGATCAGGATTAGTAACTGTAACGTTCACTGCGCCAACAGCATGAGCGGGAGCATTAGCAGTAATCTGAGTGCTGCTGATCACGGTTACGTTGCTTGCGGGTGCGCCGCCAAAGCTTACCGTCGCACCCGTTTGGAAATTCGTCCCCGTGAGACTCACCGGGGTTCCCCCTGTCGTGGAGCCTGTGCTCGGGGAGGCTGATTTCAACGTCGGACCTGTACAGGGACACAGTCCATAGACGTATAACCTACCTTCGGTTCCATTAGTTCCCTGCCCAGCTATGAAAACCTTGCCGTTAGCCACCGTAGGCACTACGAACTTCACCGCTACTGGACCAGTCGAACCGGTGCTATAGAGAGATTGCAGCACACCTGCATTGGGAACGGCAGTATAGGCTTGCAGGACCGCAGGATTGCCGAACTGGTAACCGGACGTCTGCAACACCCAAACGATACCCGTTGAGGTACTAGTGCCGTTCCAGGAGACTACTGGTGAGGCTCCTGGGAAAGGAAAATGCGACGGGCTGGTAGCTGCTGCTCCGGTGGTGTTGAAGGTTCCCACATTTGTGCTGCTCAGCTGATACGCACGGAGTGTGTCGCCAGCGCCGGCAAGGTACATCGTGTTGTTCCACAGCGCAAGCGTGCCATACCCGCCACCTACGTCGGGACCGGCGGTAACGATTCCCTGAAAGCACTGAGCAATATTGTTTGGCGATCCGCCCAAGGGTCCAGTCGTGCACGTGGCGGGTGCAGCGTAATTCTGATTGGGCGCGGCTGGATCCAGGTGGCCCAGGTTAGCCTGATAGTTGACATATATCTCGCCCTCTTTGCCGACCGAAGCCATCTCCGGCACACCGCCAGGCACATTGAACAGAACCGTTCCACCTGAGCCGAGATCCTCGTTCCCCGGACAATTCGGAGCATCCGCCTTTATTCCGTTGAGGCACATGGCGTTATTCGGTGTGTACCAGTCCACGAGATTCAAAGTGCTGGAAAGCTTCAGTACCGATTCTCCGAAATTCGCCACGCCATCGATCGTTCCATTCCCAGCAGCGATATACAGATTGCCATTGACAGAATTGTCGGCTGCCAGGCCCGCGCCCGCGCCCCAGATGCCACCCTGTTTGCCAGTGGGTGTGGTTACAAAATATGCGGCTGGCGTTGTACTCAGTTGTCCCTGAGTGACGGTGTACTTCATTACCCATCCGTGATACTTGCCCAGATCGCAATTGGAACCCCATGACATATAGATCTGAGGGTTGTTGCTACTGTCATACGTGAGTGTCAAACTGGAGCGTTGTAGTTGAAGCGCCGCAGAGAACGGGACGCTGCTGCCCGCTGGAGTCGTGATTTCTACTGGACCACCGTAAAGCTCCGCTCCGCTAGTCACGTCCACCGCATGCAGTCGTTGATGAAAGTTGTCGCTCGAATCGATGGACGAGGTAGTGAAATAAATCGTTGGGTTGGCATTGAACGTAGTGCGCGGGTCTATGACCGGGGTGCTGGTAATGCCCTGGTTTGGGGTGATGTCGGCGCAGGAAATGTTACCGCCTGAACCGCTAGTGAGCGACTTTTCTCCCGCTGGAAGATATAAATTCCCCCAGATCTTGCTATACGTGTCGGCGTCAAAAGCGTATACATAATCCTGCTGGGTCGCCACCAGCACTACGTTGCCCTTGGAGCTGACGCTGTTCAATCCACTGACATAGAGGGGCTGGCCATAAATCTGGCCCTGCAAGCCCATGATCGCTCCCACCTTCCCAAACGAGCCTGTGGGCTTAATCTTGGCGGGAGTTAAGACCGTCTCGTTGCCTTGCACCCCATCTCGAGCGAGATCATAGTGATAAGTCAGCACGCAAGGACCTAAGCAAGGAGTGTTGCTCTGCGCCCGCGATAAGGGCCGTAAAACGAACACGAGCAACCATATGATAACTATAACAAACGCGTTCAACATTGACTTAGACAAGCTACCCCCCAGTAGACACGTTATATCTTTTTGGGAATGATACTTCAGAAATGGCAGTCGTACTCACACAGTAACGACAGCATGCCGGGAATGCGCGGCGGCAGGAGGGAGGTATACGGCACCACTTATACATAACCTAAGCCAGCAAGTCGATCGTGAATGATCTGTTCTGCGTTAGCATCGCTCATGACGTCGCTCTTCTTTTCCATACCCACGACTAGTGAGCGCCCTTGCATGGATTCGGGTATGTCGTATCCCCCTAAATCGAGCAAGGTCGGTGCGATGTCAAGCAACCGCGCACCTTCGTACATACCGCTCAGCGGGCAATTGGAGGCCGCGAGGACAAACATTCCAAACTGCGCGTGATTACAGGCGTCCGGGCCAGTGTCGTTCTCCTGCACGTACAGTGTCGGGTATCCCACGGTTCCGATTGATCGCCAGGACAATCCTCCAAAATGAACGATAAGGTCAGGAGCTACATTGCGCAAATTGCGATAGATCTCGTTGGGTTTGAAAACCAAAGAATTCAGCGGCTGGCCCTTGTCGTCCACTAGCGACTCGAACCGCGCTTTCATTTCATCACGGAATCGCTCGTATTCGGCCGGCGCAATTGTGCCCTGGGGTTCGCGGCCCTGAACATTGAAGAATACCCGAGCGTAGTAACCTCCCTCGCTCCAGACCCGTGTCTTGCCCCAGTCAATATCCAGTTTGTTAAACGGTGTAACTTCTTTAGGGTACTGGTTCAGAACCAGAAGGCCTTCCTGGATGAGCCATTGATTGACCGCAAAGCCGCCGTCGAGGCGCCTTGCGCCGTGATCGGAAACCAGCAGAAGAATCGTCTCTTCATCGAGCGATTCCATCACTCGCCCGATTTGTTCGTCCAGCCACAGGTAATAATCTGGAATCACATTCTCATACGGGCTTCCCGGTTCGTACTGAACGTGCTGTTTGTCGAAGTAGTTCCAGAATCCGTGGTGAACCCGGTCCAGCCCGATATCGACGTAGTGAAAGTAATCCCATTCCTGTTCCCGCATCAGCCAATGCACCACTTCCCACTGCTTCCGGCTCATACGGAATATTTCGTCCCGCAACCAGTCCTTGCGGTCCGTTCGGAAATTCTTTACGTCCACCGGATATTCGCCAACCAGTTCGGTAATTTTGGACTTGATGCTGGTGGGATGAGTGAACTCGTCCTTGACCGGGTCGGGAGTTAGAAAGCAGCCGACGCTGATTCCATTGATACGGCGAGGCGGGAAATTAGGAGGAACACCAACAATGATAGACTTCTTACCTTGCAGGGCAAGTTGGTCCCACATAGCAAACGCCTTGATCGAACTGGAATTGGCAAACCCTAATTTTCCGTAAGAATAATCAGAGCGATTGCGGAAACCGTAAACCCCCAGTGATCCGGGGTCCTGGCTCGTGCTCATGCACATCCAGGCCGGCACCGTGATGGGTGGGACGACACTTTCCAGGCGGCCGTACACGCCGGAATCCATCAAGCGGCGAATGTGAACCAGGCGTTCGTCTTGGAAGATAACCTCCGGGGCAGCGCAATCCAAGCCAAGCACACAGATTTTCATATCAGGGATTCTCCTTCCATCGCTGGGTGGGCAGGGACACCGAGGAAATGCAGGATGGTGGGGGCCATGTCTGTCACCGCCGCGTTCTCCTTGAGTACGGGATGGTTCGTGAACAAGATACCGGGAACGGCTTCGGGATCGATTATGTGATCGCCACTCCAGAAACGGGTATTGTCGGCTAGCAAGGTGTCTGAAAAGCCGCCAAGGGCCGACTGCCAGGAAACCCGATATCCTCCGTAAAAATTTACCAGCAAATCAGGCGACTCGTCGACGAAAGGCCCAGAGTAAATGCTCTCACGTCGAGAAACACTACGGATCGCGGGACGCTGGCGTTCCGAATCTACAATCTCGGTTAATCCCTTCTCTATCGCGTTTCGTACCCTGTCCGCCTCGGTACCCTCTTCCACGATACCTGCCCGCTCGCGGTCACGCAGGTTGAGATAAATGCCTCCTAGTCCGACCGCATAGGCGTAGGTCTTACTCCAATCGATGCTTTCTGTTGGGCTGCTCAGGTCTTGTCCCGGCCTCTTGTTACTCTTCAACGCCAACAAGCCCTGCTGCCAAAGCCAGGTATTAGTATCAAAACTACGCCGGAAGGAATTGAAGCCGTGATCGGACATCACCATGAGTAAGGTGTTCTCGTCAACCTTGTCCGCCACGCGACCCAGCATCCTGTCACAGCGACCGTACATCTCCTCGATGGGCTCCTCGAATCGCTTGGCAAGCTCTGGATTATAGCCAGGGTGCTCCCGGTCACGAAAACGCCAGAACATGTGCTGAATACGATCCGGAGTATCAAACAGGACGAAGAAAAACCCTTCATCGAAGCGGTCTAACTCGAACAGCATCATTTTCTCGCGCTCTTCGAAGATCGAATCGCATTGCGCTTGATACGCCTGTTCGTCAAAGCGCCCGTTGTTATAGGCATTGTGATCTTCGGCCATACCCAAAGTCGAGAATAATCCAACTTTGTCAGCCAGCTCGCCGGCATATTCGCCGGGAGCTGATATGGGGTAAGGGGGCGAGGCGGGGTCGAAATTCACCGGCGAAACATAAAATTGCACCTGCGGAGACAGTTGGCAAACGTAGAAACGAACCATACCGGTGATGGATTGCAACATCGAGAGCTTGAACTTAAGCCTGACCCATGGCCCCCAGGTCTTCTCTGCTACTTCGATCTTCGCCGGTGTTCCTCCGGTCTCGATGATCAACTTCGATGCTGCTCGGTCGACGCGAACGCGAATTTCCGCGGTTAAATCCGTAAATGGCTTAACGCGCGTATTCCGCGGACCAATCACATAAGTCTTTATGTCATCGCCGTCCCTCAGATGTACCAACTGCTCGTGTTCTTTAGCAGTCGCCGTGGTGTCCTGGGTATAAAACGTTCCGGTACCTTGCCCACCGCGCAAATCCGGGACTCCGACCCCGCCCAATATCCTGCCGCAGTCGACGTCCGGCGGGAAGGCACATGGAAAACGCAAAACTGTGCTGGGCACATCTGCTTGTGCCAGAAGTTTCCAAAGAGGTATCCCCTTGCGGCGGCTCACCACACGTGGTGGGGAAAACGCGTTCTTCGGGGGCTGAAATTGGCTGAGGGCCAAGTCTGGTAGATAAGTTTCCGGATCCCGACGGATGAAATCGAAAATGCCGTGTCCTCCGGGATTAGTACCGGTTGCGAACGACGACCATGCCACTGGAGTTTGCGCCGGATAGGTGGTCTTGATTCTTCCGTAATGACCGTGTTGACGAATCCGACACAGATTGGGGAGTTCGCCACGTTGCAGCAAAGAGTCGACAATGGCCGGCTCCAGCCCGTCAAGACCTATGACAATGACTTTTTTTTTCATTTCTTAGCTGAGTGGATGTTGCAGTCTCGTGGTACTGGCCGCGTCACGTCCTGAGTTACCTTTGAACCCAAACAGCGCAATCTCTGGGAGCTACTTGCATTGGCTTCAAAATGTGTACTGGCGTTAATTATCTCTGACGGCACATCTGCCAAGAGTGGCTGATGATCTGCTGGTTCGCGCCGGCTCGCTATCGTTCACCTGGTGACGCGGATGACGCCGAAATCTCCCACATTGACGTATGGGACATGCTTTTTCTTCGAGAATAGATGAAATGCGGCACTCCAAAAAATGTCATCACTCATAAGCAGGCCATGATTTTCGATGTGCGGCCACGCTGTTCGATATTCGAATGACTGGTGCTCGAATGTATGCAGGCTGTCATGCATGAACACTTGAATTTGACCGTATTGCCCCAGGAGCGCTAGAAGCAGTTCTTTGCTGTCGCCCAGATGAAGCCGATAGCGGTCACGCAGGTGCTCCGGAACAAGCCACCCAGGGTCGCAGCCTTCTGGCAAATTGGTTTGTGCTCCCTTAAACATCTTATCGGTTGCGCCAGGTATTGTCGCTCTAGCAGGCAAGTCGATTGAAACCAGCTCTCCGTTGTTGTTGCGAGACATGGCTGCAAGAATGAGGGCGCTGGACCGGCCGTCGAATACCCCGGTCTCAAATACCACCTTTGGTCGCATGATGCGGATGGCGCCATAAAGAAATGGATGCCATTCCTGCCAGACCAGCGGGTGATTGCGTTTTTGCAGCATCGTGCCTGATAGCTGTGAAAGCAGAGATCGGTCATCCGACAATTCCGCCTCAAGCGCCTCGGCCTCGGCCCGAGTCGTGTCGGGAAAGACCTGGCATATGGCATCCGTCGTGGCCAGCGTCGGCGGCGCGGCCAAAACCGCCGGAAACGTGGAAACCCAACGTTCGACATCCGCGAACGACGCTGACATGAGGCGCTTGACCCCGGCAGAGAAATTGAAATGCTCAGAAAGTTGCATAACTAGTGATCCCCAGGAGTCATGCGCGTGGCTTGCTGACGGATCTCTTGCATACCTGGAGCCGCCGAATGGGATACAACCGAGCTCTCCTTGCGGCCGCCGCCAAGGAGTTCGCTCCTTAGATTGCTGATGACGTCCTGACCCGCCTTAGTGCGCGCCAGGTCCGTTGTCTCGTTAGGATCGCTCCTCCAGTTGTATAGTTCCGGTGGCAGTTTTTCCGATACGATGAGTTGCCATTTGCTGTCGATAACGGCCTTCAACCAGCCGGTGTGAACCGGATAGCTCTTGGGTGTGTACAGATAGCGTTCCATCTCAGAAATAGGATCTGGCCAGTTGTTTGCCCTCTCCGGGTGCGTCCACAGCTCGGCCAACGACGACGTCGGGAATTGCCGCTGATCACCGGCTCCGGCCAGATCGAGGACTGTTGCCGGAAGTGAAGCTAGGGTCACAGGGCGGTCGATGCGAACTCCCGCAGGAATCTTCACTGGCTCCCAATAGATCAGCGGAACATGGATCAATTGGCGATATAGAGAATTGCGGTGGCTAACGAGATTATGTTCGCCGAAGGCCTCGCCATGATCGCCAGTAATGACGACAATTGTGTTTCGATCCAGTCCACGCTTCTGCAACTCAGCAAACATCTTCCCAACCTGTTCATCCGCATAGTTGACCGCGCCATCATATGCGTCCACTTCTGATTGCAGCTGATCCGGGCTAAGGGTTGGGTAATCTGTGTCAATCAGGCCGCCGGGATTCGGTATCCTTGAGAATTTGCTTCGAAACGGCTCCTCGGGAAGATAGGGGTCGTGCAAGTCGAAATAATTTAGAAAAACAAAGATAGGATGCGCACGATCACGGTCAATCCAGCGTAGTGCTCTCTCGTTGATCCGTTCAGCCCGTTGACGTTCAGGCACTTCCTCAAGGGCCGGGACGCCGGTCGGAATGAAGTGATTTACGATTCGCCCCCAGATGGTGCGGTGCAGTATATCCCCCACGGAATAAAAATAGTCTTCAAAATGCAGAAACCCTCGGGCAAAGCCTGCGCGGCGGCAAAAGTAAAAACTGTTGCCTGAGAAGCCTCCGGTTCGAAAACCACGGTCGCGGAATGCTTCCGCCACCGTCGGCAATTGGTCATCGAGGCCGTGTTCGCCCACCGCGCCGTGCTCATGTGGATACCTGCCCGTGACCATGGAGGCGTGCGACGGCATGGTCCACGGTGCCGTGGAAATCGCATTGTCGAAAACCACTCCTTCGCGCGCGATTCGATCGAGATTGGGTGTCGTAGGACGAGAATAGCCGTACAACGATACATGATCGGCTCGAAGCGTATCGACCACAATCACCAGGACGTTGGGAGTGCCCGGTACGGCGACGGCCAAACGGGACGTCGCAACCTTCTCCCGCAGCCAGAGCCCAGACTCGACCGCCATCAAAGTAAGACAAAAGACTGCGAGAGTGTAGGGAAACGAACGCAGCCCATGTCGCAGCAGGGAGGATGAGTGGAGGCGGGACCAGCGACCGAGCATGATTGTAAGCCCTGCCGAAAGAGAGAGCACGCCCAGTGGGCCGATGCGCCCGGTGATCGAAAGCCAATCGGCCAAGGTTAGAAACACCAGCAAACCGAGGCAAAACCGCTGCACAGAGGCGCGGGGCAGCATCCGGCTGAGAGGCAAACTAACGAGCGCAAGCAACAGGAACAATAGGCCGGTGACCAGCGGCGAGATCCACAGGATCTCCACCGAAACACCCTCGCCCAAGCGCAAGTACAACCAGCCATAGCGGAATACGGCGAGCAACAATACCCCTTCCACGAGACCAGCGAACAGGCCGAGAGAAATCGCTATACGCAAGAACTCGGAAGATTCTAGCGTTGCAAGCTGGTTCTTTGCTGACGAGTCAATAGATGGCACAGCCACTGCTGCCTCCTGTGAGTTCATCGCTCTCAGTGATTGCCGGTGTGATTTTCGAGTGGGCCTGAATCCGAGGAAGACACGGGAGTCGGGGCTTGTGCTGGTTGGCTTCTCTCATGTGCTCGTTCCCCGTGCACAAAAGCACGGAACTGGTTAAGGATTTTTCCGCAAGTCACGATCAGTTTGTTCCAAAACATCAGAGCAATTCCGACGATCGTCGCAATTCCCGAGGTGACGGCCATGATTTGGTCCGGACCGCCGTAAAAAGCAAGCAATTCAACTTTCATGTGACTCCTTCTGCTACTATGGGTTGAGTTAACGAGCACCATCAAGACAAATACAGCGAGGAACAAGAGTGAAACATTCAGCGGACAACGATAGTAGTATTGGCTGTCAATTCATACTGCTTGATGCGCAGGAGTTGCATCGTGATGAGGTATAAGAACCGTGGATTGTTCGTCAGGTAACGCTTCCATAGACGCTTAGGATCCTGTACGAGCCTATGCAGCCACTGCAGGCCAGTTTTCTTCAACCATTCGGGAGCGTCCGCAATCTTGCCTGTATGGATATCGAACGCGGCGCCCACCCCCAGCATCAGTTTCGTGTCGAGTTTAGGCAGGAACTCGGCCATGAAGCGTTCCTGCTTGGGGGTGCTGAGACCAATCCAGAAGAGGTCCGGTTTGAGTCTCGCGACTTGGCTTGTCAGTTCGCACTCTTCTGCTACTGAAAGCGGGCGGAAGGGAGGCGTGTAGGTCCCCACCACTTTCAGACCGGGAAAGCGCGCCTGGAGGGCTTGTTTCAGTTCGTCCGCGATTCCAGGTCCGCCTCCACAGAAAAAATGGGTGTATCCTTTCTCAACTGACCTGGCACACAGCTGCAGCATAAGATTAGGCCCAGTCACCTGTTGCATCTGGCGAAATCCGCCTAACCAACCTACCCAAACTGTAGGGCGCCCGTCGGGAATCGTGGTGAGAGAACTGTTGATCACATTTTTCAGATCAGGGCTTTTCTGAGCTTCCATGATTCCGTGTACGCCGGTCACGCAGATATATCCCGCTTCATCTCCGCGGAGATGGCGATCAATGAGGGCGAGAGTCTCCGACATAGTCGTGGGGCTGACTCCTACACCCAGGACGTTCACACGCGTGCTGGTCTCTGTCATACGATTCATTGCAGCTCAGGAAGAAGGATTAGCAGGTGAACTTAAAGACTGGCGTCTCCGTCATAGCACGTCGGGTCCCACAGGGCAGGATCCTTGAGAACTTCGTTCAGATGTGGATCACCGGTTTTGTACAGGTATCGCCAGGCATTCAGTTGTCTTCGGCGAGGAGACAGCGACTGAACGGCGGCAACCCGATCTGGACGCAGGCCTGTCAGTTCCAGCATGTGTACACCGTTCTTGGCACAATGCCGTAAAGCGTGAGTCAGCATCCATCGAAAGATGGCCGTCTCCTCGGTCAGACATTGGAAATCCACCAAACGCATGCGTTTCAGGCCGAATCTCTCATTATCCTGTCGGCCGAAAATGGCGTAGGCGTCCATATTGTTGCCTTGGCCGACAGTCAGGATGAAAAGCTCGTGCCTTTTCAGTGCATATTGGAAGTGCCAATTGAGTACTTCTCGTGTGCGAACGGGGAGCAGCCGACTCGTATGACGTAAGCGTTCCCAAAATGCATCGAAGCGTTCATCGAAAGTCTCAGCAGGATAAACATCCGTGCCCGAGGGGATCTCACGCCGGTTTCTGCCGATCGCCCGATCCAAAAACGAAAGTGCGGCTGAGGTCGGGTAGCTTGCGAACCCCGGTATCAGCGCCGACTTCATCAGCAGGCTGCTCCGGACAAATCCCTTATAGTTCGTAATCCAGAATAGGGATTCGTCCCATTTGCCAATAGGTACGCGGCTGGCTTGGAAGAGGGAGAAGGCAGCAGAAGCCTCCGCATTCGCGGTCGCGTTCAAATACAAATCGACATTCTTTTGGTTCAGAAAATAATTCAGCAAAAGAATTGCATATCCGCGGTATTTTGGATCGACGACCCACGAACGTCCAGATGTGGCGAGCAGTGGTCGGCCTTCAAACTCGTAAAGTAACGGAATGTTTCCAAAGAACCCAACGATACCGTCGTCTTCGTCCTCTAACACCCAGCCGATCGGCCAGTGGCTGAGGGCTCGATAGGCTGGATTGTCAATCCATAGGTGCTGCCACTCATCGAAGGGCTGTGCCCTAAGCCCATTGCGGGTTTCCAGTGCGACAATTTTGTCGTGATCATCGAACGACGCTTCACGAGCCCGCAGCGCTCGCGCTAATGCGGCCTGCGCCACTTCAGTTCTCCCCACGCATACCGAAAATGACTGGAAGAGCGGTCAAACCGCGCAAACCAAGGTTTTCTCTCCAAGTGAGATCTTCGGACGCCAAATGGAATTCCGGGATGCCGCGCAGCAGGGTGGAAAACGCAATTTCTCCCTCAATTCGCGCCAGCGGTGCGCCAAAGCAGAAATGCCCGCCTGCGCCAAAGGCCAGGTGTTTATTGTCCTTGCGAGTGATCTGTAAGCGGTCGGGTTCGGCGAATCGCTCTGGATCACGATTCGCAGCGCCCATGACTGCAATCACCGAATGCCCTTGCTTAATCTCCTTATCTCCCAAGGTGGCGTCGTAAGGCGCGAGGCGAGTGGTGTGCTGGCTGGGCGCTTCATAGCGCAATAGTTCCTCAATGGCTGATGCCACTAACGGCGGGTTGGCGCGGAGCAATTGCAATTGATCAGGGTTACGCAACAACGTCAGCAGCCCGTTTCCGATCAGGTTCGGAGTTGTTTCCTGCCCACCCACCATCAGAAGAATGCAGTTGGAAATCACCGCGTCTTCCGTGAGAGTTTTTCCGTCCAGTTCTGCATTCACCAACGCATGAATCAGCCCATTCTTGGGGTTCTTGCGCTCATCCTGGATGGCTCGAAGGAAATAGGAACGCATTTCCTCGAGATTGCGCAAGGTCTCGGCCAGGCGGTCAGGATTGTGCTGGAAATTCCCCAGAATCTCGGCGAAGCGTACTGACCAGAATTTCAGTTGTCGATGGTCGGATGGTGGCAGTCCAAGGATCTCCGCGGTAACGATCGAGGGCAACGGGTCCGCGAAGTCTGAAAGTGCATCCATACCCCCATTCTGCAACGCGGGTCGTAAGAGATCATCTACGATCTCCTGGATATGCGCGCGAAGAGCGGTGACCCGGTGGGGCGTAAATGCAACGGTGCAGATTGCACGCAAGCGGGTGTGATCGGGAGGGTCCATAAAAAGCATTTGGCGATGGAGAATGTCACCGACCGGTCGCATGTTACCGGCCCCGATCGCACTCAGACGTTCCGGTGACGGCGCACACTTCGCCGAAAAATTGTTGAGCACCGTTACCACGTCGGAATAACGGGTCACCACCCAGGCGTGCAGAAAGGGATCCCAGTGTACGGGATCTTCAGTGCGCAACCGGCGATAAAGAGGATAAGGATCGGCCAGCACTTCCTGAAGGTAGAGTTGGTGCAGGCTGAGCCGGTAATCTGCCCCAACAGCGACTGGTTGACTGGCAAGACTCATTGCAGACTCGATAGAGAGGATTGTGAGTTGGAGGTAACAACAGGAGTAACAGCAGTCGAGCGCTCAAGCAGCCGTTCAATTTCGCTGGCCAACGCTCGAATGGTCGGCCGCTCGAAAAGCGTTAACAGGCTCAACTCCACGTTGAACTTATTTTGTATCTTGGTCATTAGCTGCATTCCCAGCAAAGAGTGCCCGCCGAGAAGGAAGAAGTTCTCATCGCAGCCAAGCTCGTCCAATTCCAGTAAGCCGGAAACAATGGTAGCAAGATCCTTTTCAATCGCGGTTTCGGCGGCTGTCGGATTGTCTCGCACGATGTTGCCGGAGTTCGGTTGCGGTAGGGCCGCGCGATCGACTTTGCCATTGACCGTAAGTGGAAGCGACTCCAGCCGAACAAATAAAGATGGAATCATGTAATCGGGCAAGTGTTTGGCCAAGTGCGCTCGCAGCTCTGAAGCAGATGGTTCCTCCGCCGCCCCAGCCAGAATGTAAGCTACAAGTTGCTCGGCCCCCTTCGCCGTGTCGGCAGCCACAAAACTGACCTGGATTGCGGGGTGGCGATTCAGCACCGCAGTGATCTCATCGGGTTCGACTCGAAAGCCTCGAATCTTAATCTGGTTATCCCGCCGCCCCAGAAATCCGATTTGTCCGTCAGGCAGATAGCGCCCCCAATCTCCGGTCCGATACAGCCGGGCGCCTTGTTCGGAACTGAACGGATTGGAAACAAAGCTGATCGCTGTCAGATCCGGACGCCCGTGGTAACCACGCGCCAAGCTTATGCCGCCGATGTATATTTCGCCGACTTCGCCTTTTGGGACTGAACACATTTCGGAATCGAGGATGTATATTTCGGTGTTCTTGATCGGGCGGCCGATGGGTGGAACCGTTGGGCTACCGGATTCGGCAGTTACCGGACCGGAGGTTGCAACCACAGTGCATTCGGTCGGACCGTAATTGTTGATCAAAGTGAAAGGCAGATTATTGTTCGGATACATGTGCAGGGTGTCGGCTCCGGTCAGCATCAGCTGCAGATCCGTCGTTCTCGGCCAAGGCAGTACCAGCAAGCGCTCCGCTAATGGCGTGGGCACGAACGTGATGGTTATGTGTTTCTCTACCAGCCAATCGCGAAGCAATTCCGGAGAGGTGCGCGTTTTGCAGCTGGGAATATGGAGACTCGCACCCGCCGTCAAGTGGGGCCAAATCTCCCAGACCGAAGCATCGAACGCCAGACTTGCCAGCTGGGTGGCCCGATCCGCAGCCGTGACCTGGAAAGTCGACTGGTGCCAGTCGATGAGATTACAGAGACTGGCATGCGTGATTTCCACCGCTTTCGGACTTCCTGTCGACCCCGACGTGTAAATGAAATAGGCGAGATCTTCGGGCCGGCTGTTCGCAGCCGGAGCATCACTCGGATACGAGTCAGTCGCTTCGAGTGCATCTTCTACTGCCAGGATCCCCCAGCTTCCTTCCGGCAGACGTGCGCAGTTATGCCGGGTTGCAAGCACCATCGCCGGATTCAAGTCTTTGAGCATGAAAGCCAGGCGGTCGCGCGGGTACTCAGGATCCAGATACACATACGCACCGCCAGCCTTGAGGACCCCCAACGCGGCGATCACAAACCACGACGATTGTCCCATGCAGATACCAACCGGCGTGTCGGCGCGCACCCCAAACAGACGCAGTTGTTGAGACAATCGGTTGGCGCGCGTTTCCAGTTCGCCGAACGACAACTCCCCAGAGTCGTCGCAGATCGCCAATCTATTTGGCGATGCGAGTGCCTGTAGCGAAATACGTGCTTGCACCAATTTCTCGCTCCAAGACGATGTAGTGAGCAGCTCTTCCCCGACGCTTCCTTGCATGGCCAGATACTCCTCCTGCGATAATTTGTGAGACCAGGCCCTATGTGGGCTCACAGAACCAACTCGCGATACTGCAGCCCTATTGCCATTGCTCTGGAATTCGCGGCGGGTACCACTTACCTCAGCGGGGTGAGCCTTCGAGGTACTCCAACAACAGCCTGTATTTTGTGAATACCCAAGCGATTCGTCGTCCGCCGAAGGCGACAGCGGGGAGAGGTCTTCGGACAACAATGCCGCCGTGCGAACGTGCTATTTCCAGTTCTGTTTCGAGATCATTCACTTCATAACACAGATGGTGCAGCCCACCGCCGCTTCTGGCAAGATTTGAGACTGGACATTTCTCTGCGGCCGGCTCAATCAGTTCGACAGCCGGGCCTGGGGCACTGGGCCTCATAAATACCACTGATACCTGTTGCAGCGGGTCATAAATTATTTCTGAATCTGGCTGTGCTCCTATGGATGCTGCAAATCCTTCCAGAACAGGACGGATTTGCGGAACCACAATCCCAATGTGATGTAGGAGTGCTTTATCTCCGATGCTTGGTGCCTGTGCGATGTTCGCGGTAAAGGTGGCGTTCATATCTAAGTTGAAAAATCCTGGATAAGAGCCGTCTATAGACTTGAGTCGCCGTCAAAACAACATGGATCCCAGATCTGAGGATCAAACAGGGCTTGAGCCAGTGTGGCATTGTTCGCTTTGTAGAAGTAAAGCCATGACGGCAAGTCGCGTCGGTAAGGGGCCAAGCCCTGCAGTATTTCCTGCTTACGGTGAGCGAACCCAATCGCTTCCAACATGTGGACCCGCTGCTCGCGACATTTGTCCAGCCCCCATGCGATCAAAGGAACCAGCAATTCCGTCCTGCCGGAGAGCGTCTGAAAATCGACGAGCCGTACTCGGGTAAGACCGAAGCCCGGACTATCCTGTCGGCAGAAAACAGCGTAAGCAATTAGTCCAGATTTATCCTCAACCGTTGCCAGCCAGGCTTTCCCCAAGGAAATGTCACATTGAAAGTGCCACTCCAAGATTTCGCGTGAGCGCGTTGCCATTAGCCGGCCGCACCTCTGTTCCACCGCTTCCTTCCAGAACGTGTCGAAACGTTCGTCGAAGTGGTCATAGCTAGAAACCAGGCAAGAATCAGACGGCGGGGTGGGCTTGCGGTTGACTATCGAGTCTTTGAGGTGCATAAATCCGCCCACGGGAATACTGACGATACTCGCCATGGGAATCTTTTTTGTGGATAAAACTCTGTCCATAAATCCGCGATAGTCTGTAATCCAATACACGGCGTGGTTCCAGTCTCCGACAGGAACCTGGGTCGCGCGAAACATGCGGTAGGCCTGAGCGGCCTGGAAATTGGCGGTCGTGTTGAGCAAGAGCTCAGCTTGGGGCTGGCGGTAGAAGCGGCCAATTAGGGGAAGCGAATAGTTGCGGTAATTTGGATCCACCGCCAGACCGTGACTAGCTGCCGCAATGAGGTGACGGCCTGCATAGTCGTATTTCCGCGGTATGTTGCCGAGATATCCTACAATCTCATTATCAGCTTCAACTACCCAGCCGATTGGCCAATCCTGAATGCAGTTGTATGTTGGATTGGCTGCCCAAAAGCGTTCCCATTCCGCGTAGCCTTTGATCGGCAAGCCTTGCCGCGACGACAACCTGTTGATTCCCGGGTAATCATCAAAGCTCGCCTCGCGGATGACAGCTCCCACTTTGATGGGAGGGTATTCCTGCTCGTGGGTTCTAGGCTGGGTGTACATGAACGATTCTAGTGACAGATTCAAAATTACAACCTACTTGTTTCAGTGCCAATGTCTTCGACAGAAGAGCGCATGGTCCATTCAGCTTCTGCTTGTTGCGGCTGTCCATCACCAAGGCAAGTCAATGTGATTCCACTGGGAAATGGATATGGCTTATCAAGAATCCACAGAAAGCTCTTGTTTGCGGAGTCGAACGTAAAGCCTGAGTTCAGCCAAAACTCGAGACAAGGCTTGTTCTTGGCTGTCGGTATGTACGTCGCAGTCAAGTCCCGCAAACCGCGAGAACGGCAATATTCGACGGTCACTGCCAGCATTGCTCTTTCGATATTCCTACCCATCACTCGGCAACTCAGGATGAAATCACTGATACGCGCACTGTTGCCGTTGATTTCAATGCCCACGATCCCGGTCAGGCCAGAATCACCGCATCGATCTTTTATTCGGAAGGTCCAGAACCGGGCGTTATGTTTCTCCGACCACTGCAAAACTTGCACATCGGTCATGCGCCGGGTGGTCAGGTTGATCTGATTGGTCTTGTTGAAAAGTTGCACAAATCGTGGAAGGTTTACATCATTGAGATTTTCAACCGTTACCTGTGTGTCCAATGACAACAGCCACTGTTCCTGCGAATTGAATGTTTGCCGTAACCGCTCGCGTATCTTCTCTGAACTATACGAACTCGTCCTCAGGCGATCTTCCTCGGTGGTATAAGGCATGTCGAAGCAAGGCATATGCAACAGATGTGAAGCGAACAAGGTTGGATCGGTCGGCCATTCGGGGACGTAGACCTCAGGCAAGGCTTCGCGTACGCGGGTGCGTTCAATCGGATTGTCATCAATAAACACAATCGACTGCAATCCGATGTTCAACTCCTCCGCCAACTCGGAAATATTGGCTGCCTTATCCTTCCAGTTGATGCGCCAGGCGGCGAAATCCTGTGCTCTGAGCACCATCTCCGGATGTAGGTGGATAGTCTCCAAAGCTACCGCTTCCTCATTCTTGCTTGCCACTGCCAACTGCACACCGGTGTTAGACAACAACTTCAGCGCCCTTTGAAAATCGGCAAATGCCTCACCAACATAATCATGTCCGCCCACCCGGACGTTCTGCCAACCGCAATCACCGACCGTACCACCCCATAAAGTATTATCCAAGTCCAGGATGATCAGCTTCTTTGATTGCCCCAACAGTCCAGAAATTCCGGCTTTGATATCACCAACGGTTTCCTGGAAAACTTCACTTGTGAACGGAGTCTTCGTTAGGTACCAGAGTTTTGGAGAGAAGCACTTGCGACCGCCCGCACCCACCCATTCCTGCGCATCCAGGACGTGGACTCCGCTGGAGGGAGCGAACTCCTCCGCCAGTTGAAGGTTCATTCGCATCAGGGCATTCTTGACGCGGCCTTTCTGCAGATCGGTTATCGAGCGACGGCGGTAATAGGGCGGACACACCCAAGACGCCAGCAGCACACCACGGAATCTGCCAATGCTAGCCCGCACACGCTCCGCAAAGCCATGTACTTCATCCCTCAATTGGCCGTCGCCCACTGCATCACCGTTCAGAAGACGGTTGAAACTCGGTACCGCCTTATCCGCCAGAGTCCACACGAACGCGAAATCAGCTGTCAGTCCGGGGTTGCTTAAAGCATTGACTCCTTGGCCAAAATCCGCAGTTTCAACTGTACATAATGGTTCCTTGGCGTCGTTGGCGAGAAGGTGCGCCAGGTTCTGGATATTAAAGTCAGAGATGAGTGATACTTTCAATTAACTTTCCTGAGCTGCAGTTTATTTCAAACGTTCTCTGCCGACTAAGATGCCGTTCTTGCATGATGCTGAACCAAGTCAAAGATATAGGTAGCCAGGGAGCTGATGTTTCGAAAGTGGCCGCTTCCCAGTGAGAAGGGGTCGTCCTCCGTTAAGTCGACTTTGAATCCATAAGATTCTTCCAGTTTCTGTTCCATGATGACAATCAGGTTTGCGACTCCGAGGGAATCGAGTTTTCCCTCACTTCCGAAAAGGGCGGTGTCCAGTGATGCTTGCAGTTGCTGCCCTTTCGCAAGTTGTGGGTTTAGTTGCTCGATTGCCGCGTAGATAATTTTGACCGCATCCTCGAACTTTTCAGCTGTGCCGCGTGGATCGAGCGTTGCAGAATTAATTCTTTCCACACCCATTGTGCCTGGCCTCCCATAATGAGAATAGAGCTCCGTTTGTGATCCTGGTCAGAGTTGTACGCGCACTGATTGACTCGACCACGCGTTCCAACTTAGCCCAGTGCCCAGCCTCATCGATTTCCCAGCTATGCATGTACAAATGAGCTATGCCGCCATGAACCTCTACATCATCCAAGGCGTGCATGAAGTGCGTATCCCATTCAGTGGCGCAGTCATAAGTTCGGAAGTAATTTCTCGCCCCGGCCAGATTTCCCTCCAGCAACGCATGCCGGATCTGTATATACGCGCTGTGATTGCCCGCGTGGGTACTGACACCCCAATAAAACGGGTTCTCTGGAAAGCTGGTTACGTTCAGCAGACAAGTGCGCGCACCCAGAAAACCAGCCTGCTTGACCATCGCAGCCAGCTTGCCGTTGAACTTGCCACGCGGATAACAAAAAGACACCACGGGTCGGCCAACCTCGTGTTCCAGCCAAGACTTGCCATCACGTATTTCGGCCCAAGCTTTCTCAGGCCGCAAGAATCGTAGCGGAGTGTGATTCAACGTGTGCCCACCCACTTCAAAGCGGCGTGCGATCTCCCGTATATCAGAGGATCTCATCACGGGACGCTCCGCATTCTTAAACGGGATGTAGAAGGTCGCCGCCAAACCGTACTTCTCCAAGAGTTCGGCGGTCTTGACATCTGCAGGGTGACCGTCATCGATGCTGATAGTGACGTATCTGTTCATTGTTCTGATGAAATCAAAGGTAACGTCGGAGCCTCGATATCAAACCGCCGTCGGAGATGGAACCAACGCACGTGCCTCAACCTGTGTTCGGATCCATTTATAGGTAGGAACAAGACCATGGCGCAGGGTGATAGAAGGTTCCCAGCCGAGCACGGACCGAAGTTGGGTGTTGTCGCTATTGCGCCCGCGAACGCCCTGAGGACCCTGCAGGTTGTGAGTTTTGGAGATAGATTTCCCAGCGATCTCTGCCACTATGTCCACCAATCCATCGATGGTGACCAGTTCATCGGTGCCCAGATTAAGTGGTTGACTGTAATTGGAGGCCATGAGCCGGATGAGCCCCTCTACACAATCGTCGACGTACATGAAAGAGCGTGTCTGTTGCCCATCGCCCCACACCTCGATTTCGCCTTCGTCTGCCGCCATGGCGACCTTTCGGGAGATTGCGGCGGGTGCTTTCTCCTTACCACCTTCATAGGTTCCCAGCGGTCCATAAACATTATGAAAGCGCACGACCCGGGTGGAGAGACCATAATCCTGCGAATAGTATTTGCACAGCTCCTCGGCAAAAAGTTTTTCCCACCCGTAGCCTGGCTCCGGATCCGCGGGATACGCATCCTCCTCGCGCAGCGGGAGTACGTCGGCGCTCTTTTGCTTCGATTGGGCATAGACACACGCAGATGACGAGAACAGAAAGCGTTTGACCCCATTCTGCCGGCTGGCATCGAGCATGTGCGCATTAATCAAAATATTATTGCGGGCGATGTCGGCGTGATAAGCGGTGATGTACCCGATGCCGCCCATGTCGGCGGCCAGGTTATAAACCTCATCGATACCTTCACTGGTTGCCTGGAAACAGTTGTTTTCATCGCGAAGATCGAGAATTGCGAACTCGTCTGCCGGACTCGGTTCGAACTCTGGTTGCTTGATATCGACACCCCGCACCCAGCACGCATCGGCCTTAAGTCGCCGCACCAAATGATGTCCGATGAACCCACCCGCCCCTGTTACCAATATTCTCTTAGTCACTTTAGTATCCTTTCATTCAGTTATTGTTTGCAACATTGGCTTCGTGCGAACTTACCTGCGCGAACTTATCTGCTGAGCCGATTTCACATCTGCCCCGGGAGTCACCGAGCTGGACTCTGATTCTTCCACTTGGGTTAAGCCGGGATCCTCGTAGTTGTACATGGGCTTGCGTACCAAATAGAGCAGTTTGTGAAGCAGGTCAGCGACCGGTGAGAAATAAGCCAGATAGCTGAAAAACGGCGACCGAAACGGCACCCGGCACAACCTGTCGGTTACGCTCGGTTGCAGGTAGAAACGAGGTCCAATGAATGGTTTGTAGTCTTGACTGAACTCAATTTCTTCAAGCTTGGGCAGTCGTTCCTCTTTTCGATCGATGTATTTAAGGTAGTACACGTCAAGCGGATTGATTTGCATGAGCCGGCAAACCGCCACGTCGGTTGCCAGAATACTGTCGGCAACCATGATCCAGTTCAGATCCACAACATCTCCAACCATTGGGCCGTTGTGGTTTAAGCCGTATCGCCCATCCACGACCGCCATGTTGGCGCGAATGTTTTTGTTCACCTCGTAGATCACCTTTTCAAAGAACGGGTGAAGTTTCAGGCGTACCGTCGGTTCGGGTATGCACCCCCACTGATTCTTGATGGCCACGCTCATCTGCGTGTTCATGTGCACTTTGGGAACCGGCACCGTGATGAACTGATCGACTTCGTGTAAGAGCATCGTGGGAAGAAGCAACTCGAACGATCTGCCCTTGTAATCGAAATGAATCGGCTCTTTCGGGAAAAAACTGAGATTTACCGCGCGAATGCCATACTTTTTCTCCAGCGCGTTGATCCCGGTCTTCTCGAAAACATCGCTAATGTTGAACCGGTTGTAACCGCCGGAATCTGCTTCACCCACAATGATGTTGTCCGTGTAGTCCTTCAGGGCGATCACCAGCGATTCCACGCACGCGGGGTTCGTCATTACGCCTTTGCGAAAAACCGGAAACGTCAGATTGGGCTTAAAAAAAACCGTATCCCCAGCCTTAATTCGCGATCCGAAGCGGACGTACTCCAGTCCTTTCCGGATCTGCTCGGTGTAGCCGTCGCTCAAGTCGGAAATGTAGATGCGAGATCTCATGCCTTTATGCCCGCGGCGCGTCTGTAACTTGCTCGGCCGGAATCTCCGCGGTGTAACCTGGCTCGCGACGCTGAGCGGTTACTTGTTGGAAAATGTCAAACAGCAATTGCCGGCCGTGACTAGGGCTGTACCGCGTATCGATCAAATGACGAGCGTCGTGTCCCATTCGCACGATCATCTCGGGATTTGCGAGCAGGAAATCGGCCTTATTGGCCAGGTCTTTTGCATTCCCAACTTTGTAAAGCAGTCCGTTCTTGCCATCCTCGACAATGTAAGGAATTGAGCCTAAGTCAGCCGCGACCACCGGCTTGCCGCAGGCGAAAGCTTCCAAAATCGAGATCGGCATCTGCTCATAACACTCGGAGGGCAAGATGAGGAAAGCGCTGTTGCGCAGAAACTCCTGCTTGGCCTCGTCGCTTTTGAATCCCACAAACTCAATATTCTGAATTCCCCGCTCGTGCACGTACTGCCGAAGCTCGGCCTCCACGGGTCCGCGTCCCGCGATCTTTAGTTGTCGGTGCGGCAACATTTCAAAGGCCCGAAGAAGTGTCCATAAACCCTTTTCATGAGCGATTCTGCCGAGAAATGCCGCATAGGAGCCGACTTCGGTGCTCGGCTTAACCTTGCTTGCATCAATATAGTTCGGCGTTATGTAAGTCCTTTCTGCGGGAACGCCCGCCTCAACGAATTTTTTTTGCGCAAATGGTGTAAGGAAGAGATAAGCGTCCACCTTACGAATCGCGCCCATCATCCTGAAAAGCGCAACAGAGGCAGCATAGAGAGAACTCAGCTGATAGCTTTCTTTGTAGCATCGCTGCGAAATGGCATGAAAGAAATTGCCCTGGATGCACCGCTCGCAGATATTGCCATTTGCGAAGAACAAACCGTTCGGACAAATTGGCCTGAAGTCCGAAAATTTCTGCAAAATCGGCACTCGCATCGCGTGTAATGTATGGACGATAGCCGGCGACATCAACGGGTAGAAGTTATGGAGGTATACAAAATCGGGAGCGAATTGTTGAACAATTTTACGCACCTCATCTCCCGCTTTGCGGTTGTACAGTGTGTTGGCCGCAAAGTCTAGCTTTTTCCCCAAGGTCGGTGTGTCAATATCTCGGTTGTGTTTGGTGTAAAAGAAAACCTCGTCAGTTCGTTCGAGATATTCCTTTTCTTTCAGGGCGATCCAATCAGCCCCGCCAAACTGCTGATAGAAATTGTGAATTAAGAGAATTCGCATCGCGGATGTGGCTCTTCAAATTAGGTTGCTAGGGAAGAAGGCAAATGCAGAGTTAGCTGTATGCGTTAGCGATTGCCACACGGTGACCGCTTGGCACCTTGCTTTGTCGCCGCCTCAAGAACTCAGCGCAACCAAGGGCAGCAAAATAAATGAGAGGCGCGTGCCAGCTAAGGTCGGTATTGAAAAACGAGTGCAGGGTAAGCACACCGACAATTCCTATACTTTCCAGCGCCAGCTGTCGCTCGTGAGGGCCCAGCGAGGGGTTACGGATGGCCCGAACCAACACTACCCACGTCAAAACCAACGCGAGGCCGAAAGGAATCAGCCCCCAAAAACTTGTTCCCGTCGCGACTTCGAGAAAGTCATTATGCAAAGTTGAAGCCGACCCAGCGCCCAACGTTGCCAAAACAGCGAATCGTCCGCCCGCATAAGCTCCCAGGCCCGTGAAGGGATGTTTCGTAATCATATCCCAGGCGAGATTCCAAAACGACATCCGACCATTAAGGCTGTCGATCGATAGTGCTTGTTCGGGAGTATCGCGCTCGAGAAAGGCCCGTACAACCCCAGTGCCAAGAGCCATCATCGCCAGCGTGATAAAAGACGTGCTAGCCCATAGGCGCTTCGAAAATAAGAACACTAACGTAGTGCCCACGAGGAACCCAGCAATGGAATTTCGAGTCTGGGCGGCGAGCATTGTGACAAACGAAAAAACTAGCAGTAACAAATACCAGGGGCGGCTGAGGCTATTTCGATCAAGACGCCAGATTCTGGCCACTGCGACCGTGCTAAGTACTGCCGCCGTCGTGCCAAGATCGTTCCAGTTTTCGATTGGGAATACACCTTCCAGACGGTGGGTGGGCGGCTGAAAGGCTAATTGAGGCATAAGGATCGCTTCAATCCACACCAGCACCATCCCTGCGCCATACACCAGCCAGACCCAGTCCATCACGGTTTTGTATTGATCAGCTGTTCTCACCATCACCAGAACCGTGGCTAACAGAGCAATGTCCATGAAGTATTCGAGTGAGTGATAGAGGGTCCAGACGGGAAACACGGACCAGACCGACGAAATTACGCAAACCATGGCATAAGTCGTGAGCAACGCTATTAGCCCGCGATAAAGCGACGGCAACCAATCAGGACGCCGCAAGGTCAGACGTGACAGCAGCACCGCTACAATGATGGCTTCAGGTCCTATGCGCAAAATAGCCCATGCATCCAAAGGACTATCTCTCGCCTCCGGCACGTCTCGCAGCCGGAATACAAGCTGGCTAATGTAGGCCAAGAGCAATAGCCAGTGCCACCAGCGAACCTTAGCGCGCAGTTCGCGGAAACTCGCTCGAGCCTGCGCGCCTCCTACAAGAAGTAAGATCGTACCAGGAATTACGAGTAGCGCGGCTACGAGGAGAAGGATGGAGCCATCCACTGGGCTGGAGACTCGATCAGCAAACTGCAGCATCAGCGCGATCGCGAGTACCGCCAACGCCGCCACCGCGACGATCGCGAGCAGATGCCAATACGCTGACGGATGCAACCTCGATGCACGATTAATAGAATTATGGAGCATGTTCGATCAGCAATGCGGGAAGATCACCGGGCTTCTTGGAGGGCTCGAATGACACCGTAAAAAGCTGGCTTTGGGCTGAAATTCTCATCGAACAAGAGTGGCGCTTCCTCATGAAAGCGCTGCTCAGAAACCTCTGTCATGTGGGCGTAGCGGATGCCGTCCGCAGTTCCCCACGTACTGAAGGCGGTGCAATTACTAACTTTGAGGCAGGTGTGCAGGACGTTGTAGTAAATGTCTTGTTGTTGCCGAAGTCCCTCCGGAGTAGGCCCGGGTCCAGGTAGGTAGACATCCATTTCCGTGACTTGCACCTGCAAACCCACCGATTTCGCCTCCGCCAGGTACCACTTGAACTCGTCGATATAGCTCGGGCGCAGGACGTCTGCGTGAAGATGCATCTCAATTCCAGCTACATCTATGGGTACTCCTTTGGATTTGAGGCGGCGGACCAAGTCGAAAAACTCTTGCGCTTTGGGTTTATTCACGCCGTCATGGCCGAAGGTATCGTTCAGAAGCAATTGTACGTTGGGGTTGGCGTCCCGCGCGTAACGAAACGCCTTGGCGATGTATTCTTCATCACCGAGCACAGCGGACCAGCAACCGTTATGGCTGGGATTCGTAGGTTCATTTACAACCTCCCAGCCGTAGAACATATCTCCACCGTGTCGTACGATAGTCTCGATCCGACTCTTGAGGAGTTGGTCCATCTTATCCCGCGACCATTTGCGGCAGTTCTCTTTAAACCAATCCGGCCCCAAACCGCTACGGTATACCAGCGCCGCCCCAAACAGCTTCATGTTATGGTCTTTGGCGAAGCGCATGTCGCGGTCCATGCCATCAAAGTCGAACCGATCCGGCTGCGGCTGCGTGCTCGGAAACATGACAATGGAAATGCCGGAGTTGTATTGCGTTGCTAGCACGTGCATATAGGCTGGGTTGTTCCAAGCGCGTCCTTGCATGGTCGTGCCAACCCAGAAGTGCATAGAATCCGCGTAGCGTCGCAGACTCTCCTGAGACTGTGACGCAGACCGCTCCTGAGCGTGAGCGGCTCGGTAGCATAGCCAAGAGAGGGCACAGATGAGCAAGGCTATGAGAACAGGCCTGTTAATAACTCCGAAAAACAATCTGATTCGCGGCCGTAACATGGGATCACGCTGAGACAGATATGGGTTGGGCGCAAGAGATTTCATAGCCCATGCGCAACAAGGTCTGCCCGGTCCATTGCTCGATCATATGTACCTGCGGCTCTGTGAGTTTGGCCTGCCATCCCGCAATTGCGCCTTTGCGCACAAACCTCCCTTCTTCATTGTCGACGGTCAGATCCCGTATCAGCACTTTCTTGTCCAATTTCATTCCGGAGCGCTTCACGCTCTCCTCTTTAGCGCGCATACGCTCGAGGGAATTGTTTGCGATTGCAGTATTGACTTTCTCTTTGTCATAGCTGAATTCCAGGAAATCGAGAACCCTGGTCACCGTAGACTCCGTATTTCGTCGCATGTCCTCGAAACGAATGAGCAGCAGACTGTTGTTGCCAGCTAGCGGCGAGTCCATCCAGGAATTCACATGATTCTGCCAAGAGCCTTGGTGGGCAATTTTTCCTTTCAAGAAGGTTTCAATATAGCCATCAAGTCCCCGCCCGTGGGAATGGTATAAGGCCATGCCAGTCGTACTGTCCACCGCGTAAGCCGAAAGCAAAACGTCCCGCACATCGCGAACCAGATAAATGGCCTTTTTATAAACGCGTCGATAGGGCTCATGAGTTTTGATCAACCGACCACCACTACGAAGAATAGGGCGAACGCTGGTCTGCATCCCAGTTTCTGGGATTACATCGTGGACGTTAAGGAATCCTGCTGCACCGCCAGTGAGAATTTCAAGTAGAACGAAACGCAGCCATGTGCTCCCGGAGCGTCCAAACGAGGCAAGGTACACATCTTCCGGCTTTAGGCCCCGGTGTTGCCACATCTTCAGAGGCTCACGCAGCTGTGTGCGAGCCAATCGAAAGCGAAGATCACGAAGCTTGGAAATCATGCTGCTCCTTGACGCTCTGTTTAAATTTCTGCGATATGCAGGTTTGATATCCGGTGACTGATTCAGGAGACAACTTCGACTTCTGGACACGCATTAGGAAGCGGTCCAGCCTTATTAGAAGAAAGCAAACGGCGAAGCAACGATAATGAGACTGCCAGGATGCACAGGTTTGCAACGATCATTCCCATCATCAGTCCGCTAATTCCGAAGGCACGGGTTGCCGGAACGGCAACTGCGACGAAGGCTAGAGTAGCGGCAAAATTGGCAGCGCAAACCGACTTCGGAGACTTCTTGGCGCGCAGCACGATCGTGGGTGCACAAGCAATGCACCACACCAGCGATTCGACCACAAAAAGTGGTAAGAGGGGCATGAGTTCCTGGTACTTGTCGCCGTACATCAGCCTAAATGCCATTGTCTTCATAGACATCATCACGATCCAATATGCGACTCCGGCTGCGACAAAAATAAAAGCGATGTTCCGGCATATCGCCATACCGTCCTTATGGTCCCGCTCCGAGCCTGCTGCATAGGGCAGGATTAGCACGGAAAGAGCCATGAAGGTCTGGATGACGGGAGCAGAGATGTTCATCAAAGCCTTAAGCTCGGCAGCTCCGGCTGTGCCGCGCAACCAGGTGATCAGTGGGTAGCACGCGTATGCCGGAGCCCACCCAAAAACCGCACTTAATGTCGCCCAGCGCCCATAGTGCCAATGGTCGCGCCACGTTGAACTAAGTGTGGCAGCATGCGACTTCCAATCCAAGTAATTGCCAAGTCGAAAGAGCAAGAACAAGCTGCCCACAAGCGCTCCAGCACCCATTAATCCGAAGGCGAGAAACGCCGACAGCCGAGTTCGCAGCACTGCCAGTCCGATGATAATTACCAGGGAATACATGCCGGCGCCTAAGACCGCCGGTCCCGGCGATAGTCGAATGTAATATGCGCGCCGCGAAAGCCCCAACAAAAGGATCAAGGGCGCCGCCAATGTGAGGCCGAGAAATGCGCTCTGCAGCGTTGTCATATGCAGCCTGTTGGTGATCACCACCGATATGCCCAGGCACATAACGACTAGGATCGAGAGAGCTGCATGGATCCAGAACAAGGCCTTCAAATAGGGTCCGTGCATCTCTGTGGCCATTGCGCCACCATACACGGACATGGGCTCGAGCACGATCGCCTGGTAAAGAACCGTCAATAGCACAAAAACGCTAAACGCGAGTGCGAACGCTCCGTATTGGTCTGGCGTGAGCCATCGTGCCAGAAGAACGCTGGTAAGGAAATTACAACCTGAAATAAGCCCGTATTCGAGAATGGCCAAACTGCCCTTGGTGCCCCAGGACAAAACCGATGTAAAGTTAACCTTCGATACCAGAGACAATCTTTCACCCATTTAGCTCACGGTCGTTTCAAGGCCTGAGTTTAACGTTCCGGTGCATACAAACCTATTAGGAAGCAATCTCGAAGGATTTCTGTTCGGCTGAGTCCAGCACGGCAGCTAATTGTGCAGCCAGCGAGCTAACTTGGGGTTCTTTCAGGATTCCTTCATGATTGCCGACAATCTCGTGCACCTCCATACCGCCGGCGGCGAAAGTGCTCCAAGCATCATAGCTGTCGTCGGAACTCCGCAGTGACGTTTCAACCGCGCGGAAGAGCGTAACCTTGCCGGAATAGGGGCGCAGCGCATAACGGTTTGCGGCAGCGTCGCACGCCTGATGCACGCGGCGAATATGTTCCGGCAAGCGCACCCGATTGAGCTTGCGCGTAAACGTCCTACGTACCGCGACTATGACAGTTCGCGCCAGTTCCTTGCGCCTGGGGGACAACAGCGCTCTGAAGAACGAAATCATCCCGCCCTCCAGGTTCGTAGCATATGTGTCCAGAAGCGCAAGCAAGCCCACAGTGTCGCCCATTGAGGAAAGCTGGCGAGCCATTTCGTAAGCCACAACGCCCCCAAAAGAGAAACCTCCGAGGTAGTAAGGTCCCTTGGGCTGCAATCTGCGGACCTCGGAAATGAAGTGTCCTGCCATCTCCTCAACCGTACCCAGGCAATTTTGCTTGCCGTCTAGTCCTTGTGGCTGCAGAGCGTAAAAGGGACGTTCGGGATCAAAGTAGTTCGCTAATCCACGGAAGCCTATTACGTTGCCACCCACTCCATGGACACAGAAGAAGGGCCGTTTGTAACCGCTGGTCCGGACCGGGACGATAGAGGACCAAGATGGCGTCCATCCTTCCGTACGTAGCCAGGATGCCAGCTTCTGAATAGTGGCCGATTCAAACAGCATTGACGTCGGCAGGCGCTTCCCGAACGTGCGCTCAACTCCATACAACATCCGCACGGCAAGCAAGGAATGCCCGCCGATATCAAAGAAGTCCTGGTCTGTCCCGATGCCTTGAATACCTAACAATTCCTCCCACAGACTCAGCAATTTTGCTTCGATCTCATCCTCAGGTGCAGAATGCTCACCAAGTGAATCCATCCTGGGTTCGGGTAAGTTAGCCCGATCAAGCTTTCCGTTCGCAGTTTTCGGAAGAGATTCCAGTGTCACTAAGCTTGACGGAACCATGTAAGAAGGCAAGCGATCCTCTAGATATTTCAGAAGTGCGGCCTTATCCAAGGGCGCTGAATGCGCGGGGGTCACGTATGCGACTAGCTGATTCTCTGCTCCCCGTTTCTTAACCGTAACAGCCGCCTGTCCAACGTGGGGATTTGTGAGGAGAAGTTCTTCAATTTCCCCCGGCTCTACCCGGAATCCCCGCACCTTAACCTGATTATCATTCCGGCCGGCAAATTCGATGTTACCGTCGGGCAGGAAACGTGCAAGATCTCCGGTCCGATAAAGGCGGGCTCCGGGAGCATGACAAAAAGGGTCCGAGATGAATCGTTGTCGGCTCAGTTCGGGGCGGTTCAGATATCCTCGGGCAACGCCAGCACCGCCGACATACAGTTCGCCAACAACGCCCACACCCACAGGCTTCACTTTCTCGTCAAGGATATAAGTGCGAACATTGGGTAGCGGATGCCCGATGGGCAGAGCGCTGCTGGTAAACGAGTGTGATTTCGGCTCAAATGCTGTGGCAGCGATGCTGATTTCAGTGGGACCGTAAGTATTGATCCAACGCACGCCGCGCACTGCAGCGAATTGTGACCATTTTGCGAAAGCCGCATTCGAAGCCTTTTCGCCACCCACGATCACCAGCCGGACACTCGATGGCAAAGGGTCCTGAAGATTCTCCATCTGACTAACCCATTCATGCCAAAAGGCGGTTGGCAAATCCACCACTGTGATCCCATTCTGGCGAATACCTTGCAAAAATGCCGCCGTGGAGTATGACATTTCTGGCGAACGGAGAACCAGAGTGCCTCCGCCGAACCAGGCTGTGAACATCTCTTCGAGGAAAATATCAAAGCTGGGCGAGGAAAATTGGAGAACGCGATCAGCGGAACTCACAGCATACATCCTGGCCGCGGCGAGGTTATAGTTGGCCAGCCCGGAATGGGTGAGCAAGACTCCCTTGGGCTTGCCCGTCGATCCTGAAGTGTAAAGAATAAATGCCAGGTTGTCCCCGTTCACTTCGACATCGGGAGCTTCGATGTCTCCTTCGGAAGCCGCTGGATCATACTCACCTAACATGAGAATGTGCGACTTTCGTTTGCACAGTGCCGTAGGGAGCACGGAATCGCATATTAATACTGGCGCGCTTGTGTCATCGAGCATGAACGCCAGGCGCTCAGAAGGATAAGTTGGATCCAGTGGCACGCAGACACCACCGGCCTTCAACACGGCCAGAATTGAGATCGGAAGGCTCAAAGATCGCGTAACGTAGATTCCAACTGGCACTTCTGTGCTGACGCCATTCTGTCGCAATTGATGAGCTATCCGATTCGCTCGTCTATTCAGTTCCGCGTAGCTTAGCTCTTGCTCGCCTGCGGTGACAGCCAGCGCATGCGGCGACCGCATATTTTGAACTTCAAAACAGCGATGCAATGAATGCCCCAACAGAGAAGGATCGTCCGTGTTGCTGCCAATCTGACAACCTTCGGTGTCACGGAGCGCAACCGGCATTTGTGATCGCAGTGTTTCCATTTCGGTGTTGTATGGCCTTGAATACGCCCTTAAGCGCCGGAACCCCGTAGAACTACTGGAATCGTTCGCCAAAGGATACGAACATCCAGCCAAAGCGACCAATTCTGGATATACTCCATATCTAATTCCATCCATTTGTGAAAAGGGATGGAGTTTCTGCCATTCACCTGCCACAGGCAAGTCACACCAGGCTTAACGCTGAAACGACAGCGCTGCCAATCTTCGCAGCCTTGTGTCATGAGTTTGTAATCTCTAACGGCAAGAGGCCGTGGTCCGACCAGACTCATGTCGCCGGCCAGCACGTTAAAAAGCTGTGGCAGTTCATCGAAACTGATCTTACGCAACCACTTGCCTACTCTAGTGATGCGTGGATCGTTACGAATTTTGAACACCGGTCCCGCCACTTCGTTGAGATGTTCAATCTTGCCTAGCATCTGTTCCGCATCAACCGACATGGTGCGGAATTTATATATGCGGAACTTACGCTTATTTAATCCCAGCCGCTCCTGAACGAATAGCACCGGCCCCGGAGAAGTGAGCTTTATGGCAAGCGCTATAAAAACCAACACCGGGGCGAGAAATATGAGGAGAGTCAGTGACAACATGAAATCGAGCGCACGCTTGATGATCATTCCCCAGCTATCATCAACCATGCTGAGGGAATGAGTAATGACATATTTGCCGTCAAATTCCTCGGCTCGAGTGCGCGCCATCTTCATATCGAAGAGGTTGGTGATAGACCGAACGATGATGCCCTGTTGTTCGCATTGGGCAGCAACCTCTGAGGCATAAGAATAGAAGGACCGCATGGGCAGTGCCAGAATGACTTCGTCAACCACATTAGTTCGAACGAAGTTTGGTAATGAATCGAGATCACAAACGACAGTGTAGCCAGAACCCACCAATTCCTTAGCGTTGAAATCCGACTGGTCGGCGAATCCCATGACTCGGTATCCAAGGTCGGGAGTCGCTTGAATTTTCCGGGCGAACTCTACAGCGCGCTTGTTTGCGCCAACGATAATCATGTTACGGCTGTTGCGGCCACGCGCGCGAAGGGCTGAGAGAGCTTTTCGCAGTGACAGCCTCGAAACAATGGTGAGTCCTGTGCTTAGAACCCAAAACGCAATCACAAAACTAGGACTGAGCAGTGACGCGTGCAGCAGAGCCAGAAATGACGCAATGACGAGAGTCCCTAGGGTGGTGGCTCGAATTATGTCTACACTCTCTTTCCACCTTCGACTTAGCCTCTTCGACCCGTGCAGGTGCAGAAGTTCAAACACGAAATGCCAGCTCAGCAACATCAGGCCAAAGGCAAGCAGGTTAGAAACGCTCACCTGCATTGTCAGCAGCCGACCGACGCTTAAGCTCGCGTCGCGCTGGTGCAACGAGATAATTGTGGCGGTGAGAAGCGCGCAGACGACTAAGGTAACGTCAAATATCTGGAAAGCCTTCGACAATATCTGACGGCGCACAGCGTACCCCTCCAGGGTGCTTTTTGTCCCCTCCAATGCGATGGGGAGTGAAGGATTGTTCGGAAAACACTACGGGCCTTTTAAATAAGCACGGGAATAAGCGGTTTGGGCAATTTAAGCAGCTTATCTCTCAGCAACGTGCGCCAGAACGCAAATCTACTCAATCGCAGCTTGAAAAGGTTTATACCTAGAAATGTCTAATTCTTTGCTTCCGGTAAAGCCGCGAAAACCGGTACTGACAGATAGACTTCGACATCCTGTGGAGTGTGAAACGAGCGATCCAAGTATTCTGCGATGCAGACCGACCCCAGACTTATCATCGTCGCCAGCAGTAATCCCAACGACATGATAAAGGGTGCCGACTGGGTCGGCCGGTAGGGCAGGGTCGGCGCTTCCGCAAGCGCTACATTGACGATATGGTTGTTATCCAGGGCGTCAGAAATACGGGCTTCATCCCGTTTCGTAAGATATAACGTATACGCCTGCTCTTTTTGCTGCAGTTCACTTACCAACGCCTGTTCTTGAATGTCCTTGGAATTCAATAATTGTGCGGCATTTCGATAATTCTTTACCGACTGCTCAAGCGACGTAGCCCGGGCGGTTAGAGAAGAAAGATCAACGCGTCCCCGTGCGAGTTCCTGGTCTAACAAAGTAGATGTTGGGTTTGCGTCAGTGGTAACCTGACGGAGCGGTGCTTTCTCCTCGTCCGCGATCGCCTGCTGAACTTGCGAAATCCGAACGTCGAGATCCTTGACCGGCCTGTACGTGGGTTCATACTTGGCAAGCAGTTCGCTGCGTTGCAATTGCAATGTTGTGAGCTGCTGCCGGAGTCCGGTAAGCAGTTGAGAATCCTCGTTGCGATCGGATGTGACCATGCGATGCGGCGTGCCGGCGATTTGTTGCTCCAACATGCCGATGCGCTGGCGAGCCTCGTCGATGGAGGAATTTGTCTGCCTCAGACTTGCTTCGAATTCATTAGCTTTCTGTACGGCTATATCCCGCTCTGTATGCGCGGCCACTGTTCCTTGTTTCTGGCCAAACTGCTGCAGCTTTTCTTGAGTCTGCGCGATCGCTTCCTTATACAGATCCGCCTGCTTGCCGAAGAAATCTGCCGTACCAGGCTCGCGATGCACAGCCGTGTGTTTGCTCATGTACAACTCTGCCAATTTCGCCAAGACTTGGCGTGCGAGCACTGGGCTGGACTCATGGTAGGTAACTTCAATAATATCCGACTTCTTGATCGGTTCCACGGTCAGCCTACGCTCCAGCTCATCGGTTGCTCTTGGCAAACGAAGTTCGGGCTGAGTCTTTCCCAAAATCCGGGCTAGTAAGCCCGGCGGTTTGACCAGCCCGCAGGCGACTACAACTTGTTCAAGGAGGTCGCGGCTGGTAATCAGCTGGACCTCTGTATTCATATCCTCTTCCGTGATTTCACTACGGACAGCCTCTCCTGTGACGGCCTGAGTAGTCACCACGGGATCCAATCTCTGATGGTTGACCAGGATCTCCATGGTGGACTGATATTGGCGTGACAGGAACAATGCGCACAGGGTTGCACCCAGCAAGATCCCGGAAAAGACAGTAACGATCAGTCTTTTGCGCCGGAAGCCGATGGCAATCAGCTCCCGCGTGGGCACGGAAAACGAGTGTTGATTCACGGGCGTCCGAATAGTTAGTTCTTCCATTTGTACTCTCCTTGCACTCGCTGGCTAGTGCGTCGGCGTATATACCATGCCTGTGTTCGTATAGGGGATAAACGGCCTGATCTTTGATATCGCATTCTTCGGAACGTAGAGCATATCTCCAGGTTTGAGAAATAAATCTTCCTGCAGATTTTCAGATTTCAACATCTGCTTAACATTGAGCTTTGTTACCTTTACCCAGTCCGGCGAAACGCGACGAAATAGCAGCACCTGAGAATGCTTCGCGCTATCAGTTAGGCCGCCGGCGACTGCGAGTGCCTGGGTTACGGTCGTGTCACCAAGCAAGTCGTATTTTCCAGGCTTTCCCACCTCCCCAGAGGCCACAAAGTATGGCTTCTCGAACTCCTTAAGGACGATCGTGACTTCCGGCTCGTGGAGAATACCGGAGTAAGCGCCGCGTATCGCCTCCGATGCCTGGGGAACTGAAAGCCCGGCGACATGGACCTGCTGCGCCCCGTGGAGCGGGATGTACCCGTCTGGACCAACGCGCACGCCGGTTTGACTAAATTCCGGGCTGAATGGGAACTCCAAATCGAAAGAATCATTGACGCGGAATCTGTATGGCGGGTTCCGCTCTTGGAGCGTTGGGGGGGGCGTACTCTTGCTTTGCAAGTCAGAAACTCGCTGTTCCGTCAGGGCCTGTGTCGCAGGTTCTGACACAACCTGGCCCCAGAGTTGCAATGCGGAAAGCGTGAAAAAGAGAAACAAAATCGTCCGTCGCATTTAGAATGACCTCACAGGCAGTCGTCCCACAAGAATGAACAATCAATACAGACTGTTATCGCATGGACTGGGATAGGCTTTGGTCCACAAGAGCATCGTCTTCGCCGATTAAGGAACATGCCGGCCAGATTCGTCTCAAATGGCTCGTGAACCGACTTTCACCGGTCATGGCTCCGCCCTCTGGGTCCCATAACCGAGGCGGAGGATCGCAGAAGATCAAGGTCATGACGGGGGAGGAGTTCTCGAATCGCGTCATAGTACTTAGCTTTGAAATTTCGTTCAAGAGGTCGCTGAGCCATGGGACAGTGGTCTCGCTCGCCGCTGGGCCTGTTTCTCAGCTCCAATAAGGACTGTTTCTCAGGGACTACGGGGCGGGGTTGATATTGAAGCGTTACGAGGTTACTTAGTTTGCGATAGTGTAATTGTGGCGGCTTCAGCGTGGGGCCGAATGGTCTTTGGTGCATGGGGATACATCCGCTGATTTCGAGCTTCCTCCGGATGTTATCCAGAGGCTCCCGCGGGCGCGCAAGTCCAGCGGTACTTGTGGAAACGCGGCAAGAGCGACCGTCGAGACTGAATCCCTGAAAAGAGAAGCAGTAGATGAAGCGATCCAGATTTTCTAGTTCATCAAAGCGCACTGCGGGTCCTGCTCCAACGCCGGACTGTCCTTAGGATCTCCACCAGCACCCCGGAAACTGCTAAACGTCGCATTGCGCCAGCCCCAGCGTTCCCCGCCAGCGAAGATCAGTTCTCCAACCAAATGGGCTCGTAGCCAACAGGCACATCGTGGGAGACATTCACAGAATGCGATTCACCGTCCAGGGTGAAATATTTGCTGTACGCGGACGGAACATTGATTGAGATCGTGTTCGGATACGTTACCGCCGTGTTCCAGATGGCCATAGCCTTAGTCCCATCCTGAATGGTAAATGTGCAGGACCAAGTGGAATTGCCAGCGGTCTGCGGTTGGCACTTGTTGGTCATGGTCGATCCCACTAACCAGTTATAAAATAATTTGTAGGCATCGCCATTCGTGGTTACATGCTGGTCGGGCGTGCTCCAGTAGCCGGCAGTGCTAGCTATGTCGTAGGCGTAGACATATAACGCCTTCGTGGGAGTACTTAGAGTGGCGAGATATTCCCGGAAAAGATAGCCGCGCTGCAGGTCCGCCGCTAAGCCCTTTATAATCGGCCAGCTGGCTTCGGTATCGAATATCGGTTTGCCGCTTTGCCCATACTTCGCCATTTGCGCCAGCGTACTATTCGTCCGAGCGATGATGTCTTCAGGTTTGGTGACGTGGCCATGCAAGCTAATGATGTCGACGTACTGACCGCCGCCAGCGGCCAGATATTCGCCCAGCCATCTCATCCCCTCGTTGTCACCGGCCTTGACCCAGTCCCCGGTTTCAGCCGGTCCGATGATTTTGATATTGGGATCATAGGACTTGGCGATGGTGCTGACGTCTTTGCTAATCCGCACCAGTTGAGCAATGGTGCCATGCCATTCGATGCTGTTATTAAACTCATTCCAGATCTCGATGTACTTGAACTTCCCGGCACCTTCGTGCTTCATCAGCGCGGTAATGAAATTCTTAACATGCTGGTCAGTGCCAGTTCCGTCAGCGTTTAGATCGTTAGGAGGATAGCAACCGCCATCATTTCCCATAGTGCAAGAACCAGAGCTGTCTGAGCTTGCCCAGCGAGGCGTGTAGTAGAAATCAAAATCCACTTGGGTTCCGTACCGCTCGGACTTCTCGAGAGCAATATCGAGCCACTTCCAATAATAAACTCCAGAGGAAGGGTTTAGCTGGGACCAGAGGGTCTCGCTACTGTCGTGCGTACGATAATTCTTGAACTGGATGCCGACGGTGGTAGGCCAGGGATTGCTCAGATCATTGACGTGCATGCCAAAAAAGTCTGTTGAAATTTGCCCAAAAGCGGAAGTGGCTAATAAAACAACCGCCAAGCTGGTATTCCTGATGGTTTTCTCTATGCAAGGCCATTGAAACCCAACATTACAAATGCCCAACAACATGGGGGAGTCCTTTAAAGCAAACTTGGACCTAATTTCTAAGTCCTGAAGTCACTCTAAGGACGATAGCCCCCGGGCCGCAAGATCACGGAAGTGCATATAGGTTAGGGCTGGTAGAAATTCCTTGCTGTCCCGAGGTGAAGCCGGTAGCGCCTCGACAGAGACAACTCCTTTCTCGGCTAACACGCGCATCCAGGTCAAATTTCCTCACCGCCATAGACGCTGTGTTGTTGGATTGGTATAACGTTTGTTCTTTCGATCAGGCCGTGATTAAAGGCAAGCGACAGTTCTACGCGACTGGAAACACCTAACTTCCGGAATATGCTGAACAGATAGTTTTTCACTGTGTGCCCGCTAATGCCGAGTCTCGCAGCAATTTCTCGATTTTTCACACCATCTGCGGCAAGCCCAACCACCTCCCGTTCACGTCTGGTTAGGAATGCCATCCTATCTGGATCAACGCTCGGCATTGAGGTGCGTGACAGGGCTCCTAGAACGAATCGCAATGCCTCAGTGCTGGCCCACAGTTGGCCGCACACTACACTGAAAATGCATTTCCGTAGGGATTCCAGAGATCCATCGCGGGTGAAGACCCCACTGGCACCAGCACGAAAAGCTTCGATCACGGACGCGCTATTAAGGGAATCTAGAAGCATCACGATTGGTAACTCTCGCTTGATCATTCGCAACTGTCGTGCCAGCTGAAATCCGCCCGTTGGCTTCCCATCTAGCTGTTCGCTGAGCAAAACGATGTCGGGACACTCATCATTTACAACTTGGGATGCTCGCGCGGGCGTGGTGACGGCTCCTACCACCTTGATCTCTGAGTCGTGGCCGATGGCGTCTGCGAGTAGCTGGCATGCCATTTTTGTACAGTCGACAAGCAACACTCGGATCATCTCGCGGTTAGCTGGGGGCAAGGTCATGAACGCTGCTCTGAAAGGTAAAATCTCAAAATGATTTGCAAAACTGGGGCCCTACGAATCCTGCGAACCATATTAAGGTGAACCTCTGGGTTCTAAGTCTCTGGACGACGATGGCAGATCGCCGGCGCGCGTTCTTAGTCAGCCATCGCGCTTCGCTGGCGCAGCCGTAGGTTTGGGCTGCTGGATGAGTGGTTATCAGTGACCGGCACCAGGCTTACGGCGAGGATTCCGCCCCCGATGCATACTTGCCAATGCTATGAGTTTCGCCTACAGCCATTTGTAGAGCGCTTCTGGGATCGGGAACGTACGCCGGTTCAGCACAGCACCAAGAACGCGCACATTCGCACTTTGAAGTTCTTGCAAGGCTCTCCGAGCAATCTCGCGGCGGGACGAGTTTGCTTTCAGCATCAACACGACACCGTCACTCAGTCCACCCAGGCTGACAGCGTCGTTGCAGGCATTCAGAGGCGCAGCATCGATCAGAATGTGGTCGAAAGCCGTCCGCAGCTCGACGAGTCGGGAACGCATCCGATCCGACCCAAGCATCGTTAGCCCGGCTTCCGCAGAAGCGCCGCAGCTCAAGAACCAGAGATTCTGTGACCACCGGTGGGCAAACTCCCGAATGGGACCGGATCCGAGCAGCGCATCAGAAAGTCCGTGGTGATTCTCCGCGCCGAATTGCTGGTGCAAGCCAGGAGAACGCAAATTACAGTCTACGACGCAGACGGATCCACGGCCTTGCGACGCCAATTCCTCCGCGGCCCGGGCGCACATCCAGCTGCATCCGCAACCGGGTTCGGTTCCGGCAAAAACGACACTCCGGGGACCTTGGGGCGCGAGAAACAGCTTTTGCACGAGCTTGGCAATCTCGTCCCTGATCGCACCACTCATCTCCAGAAAGTGTGGGGAGGGGAAGTTCTCTTCCACAACTTCCACGGGTGGAGGTGGAGGCGCGGAATCAGGTTGTTCCGCCTGTGATTCCAGAATTTCACGCATCCTCCCCGCTTCAGACAAAAGCTCGAAATTTCTACTCAATGGGTCCTCCAGGCATTGTTTTCTGACCTGTGCAGCGGGGGAGTAAGGTCCAGACTAATTGGCTAAGTCCTGATCCTTCTTGAATCGTTGAATGAGCTCTTGGATGTAAGCCAGCGCATCTTCCGGATTCGAAAATTCACTGCCTCGAGTCTTGGCGAGACTGGAAGCGCTTTTGGCCAGCAGGGATCGTGCTTCTGAAGCCGCACTGGCTAAGGAAACTGTCTCCCGCTCGAAAGCCGACAGGCCCGGGTCGGAGCGCAAACTCGCAAGATCGAAGTCTGCAGCGACCTGTTGTAGAACCTCAACGTCGATCGTCTTCTGCCCGAGCGAGCACCCCAAAGACAACGCGTTGAAGCAGACATTATTGATATTGCGTGGAATTCCTTCGCTCAACTCCGAGATCATCCTCGCCGCCGATGGGGTGAATAGGGACTCTTCCGTACGTCCGGCAACGCGGAGCCGGTGACTCATGTAACGGGCGACTTCTTCGGGGGGGAGAGGCGCAAGCGTGCTCAAGAGAGACACGCGCTGCCGCAGTTGCCTCAAAGACGGCCGCGCCAGCTTGTCCGCAAGCTCTGGCTGCCCTGACAGCACAATCTGGAGCAATTTCGCCTGCGGCGTCTCGAAATCAGAAAGCAGCCGTATTGTCTCTAACACGGAAGGGTCCAGGTTCTGTGCTTCATCCACGACGACGATAAAGCGCCGGCCCGCTTGTGCTTCTTGCAGCAGGCAACGGTTGAATCGCTCGTGCATGGTTACGAGATCCTGTTCCCCGTTGAGTTCGCAACCTAACTCGAGCAACAGAAACCTCATGAACTCCCGGGAAGTGCACTGGGTTTGAAACACGAACGCAGTACGCGCCGTGGAGCGGAATCGCTGGAGCAAGTGAACCAGGAGGGTCGTCTTACCCATGCCTGGCTTGGCGATCAGCGCCACGAATCCGCGTTCAGCATCAATGCCATAAAATATCGTAGCCAAGGCTTCCCGGTGCGCCGGGCTAAGATAAAGGAAACGCGGATCCGGCGTGACTCCGAATGGTTGTTCCCGAAGACTGTAGTAGTTGAGAAACATTATTGTTCAGGGGGAACGGCGGCCCGGACCGAAATGTTGAGTTCGGCAAAAACTTCTGACGGGGTCCGGAAAAGAAGGACTCGTGTACTCGGCAGTGAAGGCCATGCCAAACGCTGACGCCAGTGGCCAGAATGGTCCCCAGCAGCACCGTGCATCGAGAGTTGGAGGGCAGGAGAGGCGTCCTGGACTGATCGGCGACGACCACGTTGAGGATCCCGGTGCGGTCCAAAGCATCGGTCATCCGACACTGCGCTCGGCGAGCGCAGAAAGGTTATCGCTGGCGTTCTGGAGGTTTTCGTACGCTGAGCCATGCTTGTGAAATTCGCGGGAAAGAACAATTCAGTGCTCGGAAACTCTGCGGATTGCTACAAAAGTCTAATCGCCTGCCGACGGTGGGGAAATACTGTGCCTGCTAATCTTGTACAGCAGTCCGCGGTAGCTGATCTTAAGCAGCGCTGCAGCTCGTTTCCGATTCCATCCCGTGTACTGAAGGGCCTGCAGTATCACTTGACCCTCCGCCTCAAGCAGGATTCTGCGCAGCGTTGAGTTTTCCATACTGGGAATGTAGGTGAGGCCGATTGCCGCTGTCCATGATGGCGGCTGCGGATGCTCAGCGCCCGCAGCTACGTCGCCCGCGGTATCCGCGTGGAGAATGTGAGACATATTAAACCTCGAAATGGGAGAATCTGCTTCTGACGTACGCAGAAATACCGGAGACTTCGCCGATACCACAGAACGATCTTGATCCGCTAGACAACTTCTACGTCGTACCCATCGAGATTGATGCTGAGCGAGCGCTGGATTGGCTCGACGGAAATGACAAGACTGCGTGAGCCATTCACCGCCACTAGAATTCCCTCCAGCCCGCTCAGGGAGCCACTGCGGACGCGGATGCGTTGACCGACTCTCAGGAACGGATGATCCTTGACGGGGACTTTGCGGACGAGCAGCGTCCTGATCGCCTCAATCTGTTCCTCAGGAATAGACGCTCCCGCAGCGGTTGGGCCCACAAAACTGACTACGCCGCTTGCCCGGAGGACGCGAACGCGGGCTCCCGAGAAATAAGCTACTCGCACAAATGCATATCCGGGAAAGAGCGGCAGTTCGACTTGGGTGCGACGATCGCTCCACTGCCGCACTGAGGCCACCAGGGGCAGGTAAACCGGGATGCCCCGCGCGTCCAGTTCGCGCGCCGCGACCTTTTCATGGCGCGAGCGTATGCGAATCGCGTACCACCTCGCGTCAGAATCGGTCACTTCAAGAGCAACCGGCGACGAAATGGGATCAACAACCTGGCTAATGGTACTCAAAGCTCCGCCCTCTCAGTCACATTGCTGACTGCAACCAATTCCAGAAAACGAAAATGGCTGCCGCATATCACCTGCGGCACTTGCGATACTGCCCACAATTCTCAAAATGGGGGATTACCGAAACGATTCTAATCAGGCGCCGTCCCGAGCGCGTGTATACGTTGATGGCAAACTATCGGACATCGCAAATCTGTGCAAGAGGTAGAAAGACTAGGAGCGCCTAGAGATAAAAGACTTCAACTGCTGCGCCCCGCGCGCTTTCTCACCCTACTCGACAGTGCTATTTACTCTGAGACTTCTTTCCTGTAATCTTTCATCAAACGCTGTGGACCGGCGCTTTCTGGACACGGCTGGCGGGTCTCATCCCATCTGTCGTCTAAGGGTTTCGGTTTGCAGTTCCCTGCGAGTGTTACCCAGCGTCCTGTCGAGTGTCGCTGGTTTTTCCGTGTGAAATACGTTTGTTGTTTCTCGATGTTTCGCCAAGTACAAAGATATGGCTCATTTGACCACTTTCCCCAAGCCAGACCGGCTTCGTGTTCTAGCAGTAGACAGCATCTCCATGAGCACACAACTTCTGGCGGAGGCTCTGGCTCGAGATGCGCAGTTTCAGATGATCGAAGGTCCATCCAATGCCGCGGCAATTCTTGACCTGACCAAACGCGAGAAACCGCACGTGGCGGTGATCAGTGCGAAGTTAGGCGAAGATAATGCAGGAGGCTTCGATGTGCTTCGTGAGCTCCGCACTCAGTCGCCTTCGCCGCGAGCGATCATGCTGCTCGATTCTTCCGAGCGGGCAGCAGTCGTTGCCGCTTTCCGCGCTGGTGCCCAGGGGGTATTTTGCCGCACAGAACCTTTTCCGTTGCTGGCCAAGTGCATTCAGTGCGTGGGAGTTGGGCAAGTATGGGCGAGCGGCAGTGAACTGCAGTTCGTGCTCGACGCCTTGACTCAACCTGCGCTGGCCCACTTCAGAGGCCAAGAGTCGCTGCTTTCGGCACGTGAAATCGATGTGGTTCGATGTTTGACCGAAGGCCTCACCAACCGCGAAATTGCTCAACGTCTCAAGCTTACAGAACACACGGTAAAAAACTACCTATTTCGTATTTTCGACAAGTTGGGTGTCTCCAGTCGGGTAGAGGTTGTGCTCTACGCTTTGAGTGGCCACATTGCGCATCCTGCGCGCGCTTCCTCCACAGCTTGGCCGAGCCAGTCCGCCTAGCGCCTCTGTTCGGGCCAAACCATTGACCCCTGTCGCGATCCAAAAGACAATCAGATGACATTGTTGCGAAACGGATTTCTCACCGAGGCAAGCGGAAGTTGAGGGTAATTCTCGTCTCCATCTCCACGGGCTGTCCCTGAACCATGCGGGGTTTGAATTGCCACCGTTTCACCGCAGCAATGGCGGCGGCGGCTAGGGAGCGTTGGCCGCTGACCCGCTTCACATCCTGA
>Ga0185299_10001142_pt1 | contig 56468 bp, 52 predicted proteins | sample PaiPotPPA55metaG_FD_128002 | JGI IMG/M metagenome (GOLD analysis project Ga0185299, IMG submission 128002) | Iron sulfur acid spring bacterial and archeal communities from Banff, Canada, to study Microbial Dark Matter (Phase II) - Paint Pots PPA... ... | reverse complement strand
CGCCGGCGGGTTGATGGCCACCGCGCAACTCGCGCCGATCGCCAAGGATTTCCAGATCGACGCAATGTCTCGCTGATCGGCATCACACTGCCGGCGCTGACCTTTGCGCTGTCGATCGACCGCATTCTGAATGGCGTGACCCGACCGTTCTTCGGCTGGGTGTCGGACAATATCGGGCGCGAGAACACGATGCTGATCGCCTTCGGGCTCGAGGCCGTCGGCATCTGGGCGCTCAGCGCATTCGGCCACGATCCGGTCTGGTTCGTGATTCTGAGCGGGGTTGTGTTCTTTGCCTGGGGCGAGATCTACAGCCTGTTCCCGTCGACCTGCACCGATGTCTACGGGGTGACCTCCGCGACGACCAATGCCGGATTGCTTTACACCGCCAAGGGCACCGCCTCGCTCCTGGTGCCGTTCGGCAATCTTCTAGCGCAGGCGACCGGCAACTGGCGCGCCGTCTTCCTGGCCGCCGCCATGATGAACCTTGTCGCCGCGCTGGCCGCCCCGTTCGTGCTGCGGCCGCTGCGGAAGAAACACGCGGCTGCGCTAGCCGCGGGGAGCCACGCCAGGCCGGTACCTGGACCGCAGGTCGCCTGACGCCGAGCCCGAATGGCGCTTTCAGGGTATGGGTCTCGACGGCCGGGCGAATCGGGAATGACCCAAAGCACCCCGCCCGGCGGTTCCTTCAGATGATCCTGAGCAGACGCGCTGCGAAAATATCCAATCGACCGGATCAGGGCGCCGTCATGCGGTACACCCGCGCCGCGGTGCCACTGTAAAGCGCGGTCTTTTCGGTCGCCGACGCGTTCGCGGTGATGCGCTTGAAGGCATTCCACAGCTCGGTGTAGCCGCCGGATTGCTTGTCCGGCGGGAAGTTGCTCTCGAACATGCAGCGGTTCACACCAAAAGCCTCGATGCAGGGCTCGATATACTGGCGCCACGCGGCTGCGAGGTCTTCGGACGACGGCGGCACGTCGCGCTCGTGGAAGTCGAAACCGAACGAGGTCATGCCGACGCCGCCGAGCTTGACGTTGACGTTTGGGCATTTGGCCAGTTCGGCGATGTCCTTGCGCCAAGCGGCGCCGATCTCCCGGCGATGACCGGCATAAGGGCCGACGCCGAGCACGCCGCCGACGTGGTTGAGGATGATGGTGGTGTCGGGGAAGGCGCGGGCGAGATCGATCGCGTCCGGCAGCTGCGGATGATACTGCCAGGAATCGAAGCTGAGGCCGAGCCCGGCGAGTTGGGCGAAGCCCTCGCGGAATTTGGGATCGAGCGCCAGATGCGGCGGAACAAAGCGGGCGGCGAACTTGCCGACCGCGTCGCTGCCGTCCCATGACACGCCGTAGCGGATGCCGCGGAACCGGCCGCCGCCGACGGCGAGCTCGGCCTCCAGTACCTCGCGCACGCGCGTCCCCAACGTCAGGTCGGCATGGCCGATGATCGCCTCGGCGACGCGGGTTGGGCCGTAACTGCCCGACGCGCTCATGGCCGCGATGCCGTTGACGAACTCGACCTCGCCGAGCGGCGCCATCTCCGCGGGGCCAGCCTTGCGGTACATCGCGTGGCATTCGAGAAAGACGGTGGCGACGATATTGTGCCCGCCTCTCGCGGAAGCGGAGCGTCCGCTGACGGCGTCAGGCGAATCATCGCTTCGCCGAGAGCCGCGGATATCAGAGAGAAGGTCGGGCAGGAAGTAGCGGCCGCGCGTCGGCGTGTCCCAGAAATGATGGTGCGGATCGATGATCGGCAAGTCCGGCTCCAGCGTTGTTTCGCTGGGCCGTTTGGCCAGCCATCCCTTCAGCTCGGCGTCGTTGCGGTGCTGGGTCCCGCGATATTCGCCTTTCGAATCCCCGATCTGAGCCATTTTCGCCCCCTTTCAGCTGGCCGCGCCATGCACGTCCGCCACGACCTCGAACGATCGCCCGCGTTTGGCGTGGTGCGATTTGCACATTACGTATTCGTTAAATATACCTCATCCACCGTTCGATTCTGTAATCGTTGACACGGGAGGGATAGCATGAAGTATTGCAATTTCGCGATGTCTCGGTGCGAGCCGGAATCGTGACGCGCTGAGGCTACGCAACTGTAAAGCGAGCCCAATATCGAAGGAGCCCGATCATGCCGCTGGATGTCGCCGTAGCCCCCAAAACCCTCACCTCGACGCTCTTTTACCTGGAGCGCGGCACCGAGAAGCCGGCGTATTATCGCATCGAACCGCCGCCTGGCGTGCCGCGCTCGAATGGCATCGCCGATCCGCACGAGGTCACGATCGAGGACGCGCGCGGCCGTGAGTCCGAGTTTACGCTCGACCGGAACGGCTTCGCCCTCATCAAGGCGCCGACCGGCGTCGCCGATTTCTACTCGCCCGAGGAGATCAAGCGGGTCTACTACCCGGAAGTCGAACGCCTGCTGCGCGATACGCTGGGCGCCAGCCGCGTCGTCGTCTTCGACCACAATGTGCGCAACGCCACGCGGCCCGGTATGGCGGTGCCGTCGCGTCAGGTGCACAACGACCATACGGTGAATTCGGCGCCCCGCCGAGTGCGCGATCATCTCGGCGAGGAGGCCGAGGAGCTGCTGAAGCACCGCTTTGGAATCGTCAATGTGTGGCGTCCAGTTCGTGGACCGGTGCTGGATTCTCCGCTCGCGCTTTGCGACGCTCGAAGCTTCACCGACGACGACCTGATAGCCAGCGATCTCGTCTACGCCCATGTTCGCGGCGAGACCTCGCGGGTTGCCTATAACCCGGCGCATCGCTGGTATTATTTCTCGGAAATGCAGACCGACGAGGCGCTGCTTATCCGGGTCCACGACAGCGCCAATGATGGCCGGGCGCGCCTGTCTTTCCATACCTCGTTCGAGAATCCGCTGACCCCCGGTGCGCCGCCGCGGGAAAGCATCGAGGTGCGCACACTGGTGTTCTTCCCGCCGGCCGCCTGACCCGTCCTTCGGACTGATCGCCTTGCTCCGGGTATATCCGGGGCAAGGCGTCTCGCAAAGCGCGACGACATCGGCTGCCGTCGGTTGCGGGTCGTTCACCCGCCCGCCGCGTTTGCGGGTAAATTGATCGGCATTCGGTAGGAAAGCGCCTCCGCGATGTGGTGGCGCGCGACGGCGGCGGCGCCTTCTAGATCGGCGAGTGTGCGGGCGACTCGCAACACCCGGTGATAGCCGCGGGCCGAGAGGCGCAGCCGCTCGGCGGCGCGCTGCAACAGCGCGCGGCCGGCTGCGTCAGGTGTGGCGATCTCGTCGAGCAGCGCGCCATCGGCCCCGGCATTGGTGCGAACGCGCTGCTCGGGCGGCAGCACCGCATAGCGCTGGCTCTGCCGGGCGCGCGCCGCGGCGACACGCCGGGCGATCGCGGCGCTGGCCTCGGCCGGCGGCGGCAAGGCGAGATCGGCCGAGGCCACCGCCGGCACGTCGATATAAAGGTCGATGCGGTCGAGCAGCGGGCCGCTGAGGCGCGATTGGTAGTCCTGGGCGCAGCGCGGCGCCCGGCCGCAGGCCCGCCCGGGCTCGGCGAGATAGCCGCAGCGGCACGGGTTCATCGCGGCGACGAGCTGGACCCGCGCCGGATAGGTGACGTGGCTGTTGGCGCGGGCGACGCTGATCCGCCCGGTTTCGAGCGGCTGGCGCAACGCTTCGAGCGCGGCGCGGTTGAACTCAGGCAGCTCGTCGAGAAATAGGACGCCCTGGTGCGCCAGGCTGATCTCGCCCGGGCGGGTGCGCAGCCCGCCGCCGACCAATGCCGGCAGCGAGGCCGAGTGATGCGGGTCGCGGAACGGCCGTTCGCGCAAGAGGCCGCCGCCGCGCAACCCGCCGGCGACCGATTGGATCATGCCGAGCTCCAGCGCCTCGGCCGGTTCGAGCGGCGGCAATATGCCGGGGAGCCGTGCCGCCAGCATCGATTTGCCCGAGCCAGGCGGCCCGACCATCAACAAATTGTGGCCGCCGGACGCGGCGATTTCCAGCGCCCGCTTGGCGCTCTCCTGACCCTTGACGTCCTTAAGGTCGAGCCCCTGGGCGCGCGATGGCGCGAGCTTCGCCTCCGGCGGCGGCAACAGCTGGTTGCCCTTGAAATGGTTGACGATCGCCAAGAGGCTCGGCGCGGCGATGATCTCAACCTCGCCGGCCCAGGCGGCCTCGCCGCCGCAATCGGCGGGGCAGATGATGCCGCTGTCGCGCGCGGCGGCGGCGAGCGCGGCGAGCAGGACACCGGGGACGCGGGTCAGCGAGCCGTCGAGCGAGACCTCGCCCAAGGCGGTGTAGCCGCCGAGCTCGTCCTGCGGCAGCACCTCCATTTCGGCCAACAGACCGAGCGCGATCGGCAGATCGAAATGGCTGCCCTCCTTGAGCACGTCTGCCGGCGCGAGATTGACCGTGATGCGCCGCGCCGGCAGTGCCAAGCCGAGCGCAGCCAGCGCCGCGCGCACCCGCTCGCGCGATTCGGCGACCGCTTTGTCGGGCAGGCCGACGACATTGAACGCCGGCAGCCCCGAGGCGATCGTCACCTGGGTCTCGACATCGATGACCTCGACCCCGGCAAAAGCGACGGTGCGAACGCGTGCGACCATCTCGGCCCGTCCTCTTTGCCCCCACCCTCGCCTCCCCCGCGATCCCCAGGTCAAGCCCCGGTAGCGGAGGGTGCGTGAGGGGGCGTCGCGTGCGAGTTTAGGCCGCCGCCCGGGTCGGCGCTAGGCGGGCGAGGCCCCGTCATGCCGTCGCGCGGCCCTTGGGGCCGCGTTGCACGCGGGCGGGCCAGTCGCTAGTCTGCGCCCCCCGCCGCGGCAATCGAAGGCGGCAACGGAGGGGTGGCCGAGCGGTTGAAGGCGCACGCCTGGAGAGCGTGTATGGGGGCAACTCCATCGCGGGTTCGAATCCCGCTCCCTCCGCCACTTCGGTACAAAGCTGGGCACGCCGGCCGTAGCCGGCTTTACGCCGCTTGCGGCTGCGAGCGCCCGAAGCAGGTTGCTTCGAGACCCGATGATCCTGACTTCGCCTTCGGCGACCTCGACTCGTTGGGCCAAGGCGCGAAGATGGTCGCGCCGGTAGCCGCCGTCCGGCCCGCGTAGCCGCTGACGGGCGGCATCAGCGAACGCGCGGAGCTTGGCCGGCGTGATCTCGGCGCCAATGCCCTCAAGGGCGGCGACGACTCGCTCCGCATCCACCTGTGCCTGGGACTTTAGCGCTCGCAGTTCGGCGATGCGTTCTTTGAGCGACTCGTCGTCGATGTCGGCCACGCCCTTCTCGATGGCGTCGTAAAGCCGTTTCAGCCGAGCATCGGCCTCGGCAGCCTTTTTGCGCAATTCGACCGCATGGGCGGCCCTGCGCTCGGCCCGTTCCTGGCGGCGATCGAGAACAATGCTCAGGACCTCTTGCAACCGCTCGGGATCAAGCAACCGCTCTTCCAGATGCGCGGCGACCAGGTCGTCCAGACGCTCCATCGGGATCGACCGCCCCTTGCATCCGGTCTCGCCCTGCCGGGCGGCGGTGGAGCAAGTATAATAACGATAGCGGCCTGACTTGCCGGTGCGGATGGTCATGGCGCCGCCGCAGTCGGCGCAGAAGCAGATTCCGGTCAACATCGTGGGGCCACCCACGACTTGGGGCGGTACGACCTTGGGATTGCGCGATTTGAGGTGCGCTTGCACCGCGTCGAACGTTTCCCGGTCGATCAGCGGCGGAACCGGAACGGCAATGACCTGATCGGCCGGCTTGAGCGTTTTGGCTTTGCTCCGCTTGTTGAACTCGTGGCGACCGATATAGGTCGGGCGGGTCAGCATCCGATGGACCGCGCCGACGCCCCAGCGTCCGCCGGTCCGGGTGTAGAGCTTGCGTTGATTCAGGTGCTTGGCGATCGCCTTGACGCCCATGCGCCCCGACACGCCGTCGCCCTCAAGCGAGAGTCTGAAGGCCAGCCGCACCGTATCGGCGTGCAGCGGATCGATCTCCAGCTTCTTCTTGACCTTCGCACCGCGCTTTTCCGCATCGACCACGCAGTAGCCGATCGGCGGCAAGGAACCGTTCCAGAATCCCTGACGGGCGTTTTCCTTCAAGGCCCGCAGCGTGTGCTTCGCGTTCTCCTTGGACTGATACTCGTCGAACAGAGCCATGATCTGGCGCATCATGACGTGCATCGGATCGTCGCCCAGCTCCTGGGTCATTGAGACCAGCCGGACGCCATTCTTGGCCAGCTTCCTGACGTAGAACTCCAGCTCGAAGTGGTCGCGAAAGAAGCGGCTGAACGAGTGGACGATCACCAATTCGAAGGCGGCAGGCTTGGCCGTGCCCGCCTCCATCATCTTCTGGAACTCGGGACGGCGGTCATTGGTGGCGGACGCGCCGGGCTCCACATAGGTCTCGACGAGCTGGTAGCCGCGCGAGGCGCAATAGGCTTCGCCCTGCTTGCGCTGATCGGGGATCGACACGTCATGCTCGGCCTGACGCGCGGTCGAGACGCGAAGATATAGGGCGGCGCGAAGGGTAACGGTGGCGTTCATGCCGCCCTCAACGCCTTCTGGACGGCCTTCGGATTTCGGTCGATGACGAGGAGATAGGCGCGGGTCGGCCCCTCGGGTACGCGGCGGCCCTGTTCCCAATGGCGCAAAGTGTTGATGCTGAACCCGAACCGCCCGGCGAACTCTTCCTGGGTCATGTCCAGCTTGGCCCGGATCGCCTTGACATCGATATCCTCTGGGATGTGAACGCCGTAGCGGCTCGCGTCCACTGTTCCCTCGGCATAGGCGAGGGCCTCCTCTAGCCCGTGCCGGACGCTCTCGGCCACCTTGCCAATCATCGTATTCTCCTCGTGTCGCGCGGCCAGGAATTCGAGCTCTCGACGACGCCGATGAGGCTCCCCCGACATCAGACATGCTACCCCAATGGACGATCATGAGCAAGGATGATACTGATCCAATGGACCAGTTACGGCCCCGCTATGGCGCCTCGAACAACTCGTCGAGAATGTCGCCGAACCACGCCTCGAACACGTCCGCTTCGGCCTCGGTGACAGGCACGTGGTCGGGCCAGTCGTCCACCACGCGCCAATCGGAAAGGTCATGCTTCACCGGCCGCCCCGGCCTGCGTTCGCGGGGCTGGGCGTAGTCGTAGAGGTCATCCGGGAGCGCGGCAGCATTGAAGCGGCGGCCCCGGCGATGCGCGCGCGAACGGTTCATCCTGGACAGATGGTAGCCGCCGGATCGCAGGGGGATAATCGTCTGGCGCCGTGAGTAGAAACGGCGTCCGACGGGTGCAAATGGGACAGGAACGCTCTAGCCTTGACGGCGTGGCCCCGGCCCGGCCCTTTGGCGACAGGCGCGTCGCGGCTAGAGACCAAGCCCTCGGCTTCGCCCGAAGGTCCAGTCGATCCCACCACCGGGCATGGCGACCCCCGTGACCTGCCGTCCGAGGCGCTGCTCAAGCACCGGCTGCCAGGGCACGAGGCTGAAGCCGAGACCGTCGTCGATCATGGCGAACTTGCCGCTGCCGAGATTGGCCGAGCCAACCAGCGTTCCGGTGACGTAGTTTCCAGCCTCCGCCGGCTTGAAGGTCAGACCGCGGGCCTTTGCCATCTCGGGCCCGACGCGCGCGATCTCCTGCTGCTCCAGCCGTGACAGAAGGTCTCTCGGCGCGCGGATGCCGCCCTCGGGCGTACGAGAGGCGAATCCTTGATCGACGAGACTGTCTTTGCGCCGCTCCAGTGCTTGGCTCACCTCTGCGCCGAACCCGGCCTGGGTCAATGGCGTCCGATTGGGCGAGACCAGCTCACGATCAAGCCAGGTCGCGCCATCGCTGGCGATCTGCCGATCGAGATCGTGAGCGGAGAGAACGCGAAGGTTCATCCTCCGACTCTGCGCGGCGTCATAGGCCGTGGCGCGGGCCTCAAAGTCGCCGGGGATTGACCAGTGGTCCGCATCCCGGCGCTCGACGATGCCGGCGCGGCGCAACGCTTCCAGCCGGCGGACATGGCTCTCGACATAGCCGTCGTAATCGCCACCTGGCACGCGGATATTACCCGCCTCGGCTATGGCCCTGTGCTCGCTCGGGCGATACATGCCGCTCTCGGCCGCTATTGCCACGATGTTGCGATCCGAGGCGCGCGGCCCGACGGGCGCACGGCCGATCTCGACAATGGACCCCATCGGCGCATCCTCGGCGACCGCCTTGTCGCCGAGCGCCACATGGTGGGTGCGGCCGTCCACCCCGTCCACGATCAGCGCCACCCGGTCACCCAACTCGTCGACCAACCGCTTGCCGATCACGCGCCCGATAACCGGCTGCTGCTGCGCCTCGCCGTGGAGCACGTACTGGCCCATGCCACGCTCGAGACCCCGATCGGTCAGCGCGCGATTGATCGCCTTGACGATGTCGCCGCGCTCGCCCAGCGCCCGCATCGTCGGCTCCAGCTTGTCGGAGATGGTCCAGACGCCGGGTTCGATTTCCCCGGCGAGGCCGTAACGCTCCAAGGTCTGCAAGCGGCCAATCCGCAGCGTGTGGTCGAAATCGGCGCGGACCTGTCCTGCCTCGGGCCGCATATCGAGCACGCGGTCTGGCGCCTCCTCGATCATGGCACGGTCGATGCGGGTGAAACGGTCGGCGGCGATCTCCGCTCGCAGCTTGTCGCGTAGCTCCAGATCGGTCTCCGGCCCCAGCTCCAGCGTGGCCCGCTCCTGGGCGCGCAGGCGAACGCCATCGGTGATGTAGTCCTGGGCGATGATCAGGTCTTTGCCGAGATCGTCCTTGCCCCGGATGACAAGGTGGCTGTGCGGATGGCCGGTGTTGTAGTGGTCGACCGCCACCCACTCGAGCTTGATGCCGAGATCGGTCTCCATCTGGGACATCACGTCGCGGGTGAAGCCGCGCAGGTCCGCCAGCTGGTCGCCGTCCTCCGGCGCGACGATCATGCGGAACGAATGTCGGTCGCCCTCGCCGCGCTCGACGAAGGCGCGACCGTCCTCCCGATCCCGCTCCGGGCCGTAGAGTTGACCCCGCTCGCCGTCGCGGGTCGTTCCGTCGCGCTGAAGGTAGCGCAGGTGCGCACTGGCCGCGCCGCTGCCGATGCGATGCCGGACGATCCGGGCCTTCACCACGACCCGCCGCTGTCGCCGGCCGGGGCTTCGTTCCGTCGCCTGCCGTTTCAGCCGATCGGCGACCGCCTGGCCCCGCCCGATCCGCGAGCACCTCCCCTTTCCGGGCGCGCCGCCGCGCCGCTTGCTGCCGGTGATCTGGGCACGGGTGAGCCGGCCGCCATTGGCCTTGGCCGCCGCCTTCATCACCTGGGCGACGAACGACTGTGATCGGCGGGCGTTGGGGCCGCCCCGGTCGCGGATGCGACCCGGGCGGAGACGGAAGTCGGAGGCGTCGTCGCGGCTCATGCGCGAAAGGTCGCGGCGCTCCCGCCAGCGAGCAAGACCTACCGGGCCGCCGTCGTACGAACGAGTGCAAAAACAAGCGTTTGGCATGGTCAGCGCCGCCGCCCTGCCAGCCGCAGGCCAAAAACCAGCGTGCAGACAAAGGCTTACAGGGAAACGCGAGTTTCCTTTAATCTTGCCCTCAGTTTCTTCTTCACCGTTTCTGCGCTGGGCTACGCTGTACTACGATCCAATAGGAGTCGGACACCGAGGAGCCGACAGCGCGAGATCATGTGGACTCGTTGTCACGGCACTGCAAACCGCCTGTCGAACCCTGGTCCCTGATATGCGAAATCTGCGCGCAAAATCTGCGCTTCCGCTGTCTTGGAATTGCCGCAGAGCGTCTTTTTCATGCTCATGCAGAGCGGCACTGGAAGACAGCCTGGCACGCAAATCGGATGACGACCGAGAAGCCGCCGAGATACTATCCGCATGTATTCTGAAGAGCGGCGGTTTGACCGCGACCGCGCTGCAACCGCGATAACAATTATGCCTCCAGCGGATCGGCGGCTGCTATCGAGGCACGCCGACGCCGACGATCCGAGCGGCGCCACCCATCGCGGCCTGACGCCACCGCAGCATCAACGAGGTGTTCCGATGTACATGCGCCGACCCGATAGAGGCGTAGCGGATGCTTAGCTCGCCGAAACGCGCCTTCGACGGCCGATCTGCCGAATTATGGCGGTCGATCATCGGCACATACACCGTCCTGATCTTCACTAACCTGGCCGTGTGGGCGTGGGCGGCGATGGTGTTCCGGGACCAGCCGGTTCTGCTCGGCACCGCGCTGCTGGCATACGGGTTCGGCCTGCGTCATGCGGTGGACGCCGACCACATCGCGGCGATCGACAATGTGACGCGCAAGCTGATGCAGGAAGGCAAGCGGCCGGTCGGCGTCGGTTTCTTCTTTGCGATGGGCCATTCGACCGTGGTGATCCTGGCCGCGGCCGGGGTGGCCGGTATGGCGACGGCACTGGCCGGGTCCTTCGACCAGTTCAAGGTGGTCGGCAGCGTCATCGGCACCAGCGTCTCCGCGCTGTTCCTGTTCGCGATCGCCGCAGCCAACCTGATCATCCTGCGCGGGGTCTGGCGGACTTTCCAGCATGTGCGCAAGGGCGGCCGCTACGTGGAGGAGGATTTCGACCTCCTGCTCAACAGTCGGGGCCTGCTCGCGCGATTGTTCCGTCCGCTGTTCCGGCTCATCACCGAGAGCTGGCACATGTATCCCCTTGGATTCCTGTTCGGGCTCGGGTTCGACACGGCGACCGAGGTGGCGGTGCTCGGCATTTCCGCGACGACGGCCGCCAAAGGCGTGTCAATGTGGTCCATAATGGTATTTCCGGCTCTGTTCGCCGCGGGCATGTCGCTGATCGACACCACCGACGGCATCCTTATGTTGGGCGCTTACGATTGGGCATTCATCAAACCGATTCGCAAGCTGTACTACAACCTGACCATCACCATCGTGTCGGTCGTCGTCGCGGTTCTGATCGGCGGCATCGAGGCGCTGGGATTATTGGGCGATCAGTTCGCGCTGAAAGGCGCATTCTGGGACGGCATCGGCGCGCTGAACGACAATTTCAACGCGCTCGGCTTCGGCATCGTCGGCTTGTTCATCGCAGCCTGGGTCGGCTCGATCATCATCTATCGCTACAAGGGATTGGACCAAATTGAGGTAACGTCAAAAAAGGGTTGAGGGATCAGCGGCAGAGCAGGCAAAAGGTCCCTTCCTTCCGCTCATGGCCAATTTAATGCGCATGCCCGGCATGGCTCGGCGCGGCGACGGCAAAACGGGCAGCCCAAGCGGCATCGGCGACAAGCGTCGCCGTGTCCGGTAGGCCCCCAGCTTCAGCCGCGGTCCAGCGCGCGCGGACATTGCCGCCACGATCGAGCATCAGGTAGGTCTCGCCAGCGTCCGCCGCCGTTTGGAACATCTCTAGCGCCTTGATGACATCTGCCGATACATCGACCATTACCGGGGTCGGAGCGCCGCCCTCCGGGGCCTTCTGCGGGCCGGCGAGGCTCACCACGATCACATGCAATCCAGCGCCAGCAAGGCGCGGCTGCGCCGCCGTCAGCTGCTGCAGGCGGGCGTGGGGAGCGGCTGCGGCGAACAGCACGAGCAATACTGGCCCTTTCTGAAGCTCTCGCCGCAGCGTGTCCTGCACGCCGGCGCTCTCGAAGGCGAAGTCCGGGACCGGATAGGCGGCAGCGGCCGTGACCTTCGGGCCGACTTGGCGAGCAAGATCGCCGGCGGCCTGGGAGAGGACGAAATTGATCACGTCCCATCGCTCGCTTGCCTTCATCACGCCCGCAAAGCCGGGCATCACCCCGTTTGCACGGCCGTGGCCGACCCACCAGAACAGATCACCCGGCCTGTGTGCGAAGAGATGCGGTTCGGTCAGATCGGCGGGGCGGACCGGCAGGCCCGCGGCGGCCGGACCGTTGCCGTGGCCCGTCGCGCCATGGCAAACGGCGCAGTTCGCGGCGTAGAGCGCGGCACCGCGAACCACCGAATCCGCGGCATAGAGTTCGGTCGGAGCATAGAAACTCGTCGGGTAGGCGCGCTCGATGGTCGAGCGTAGCGGGAGCCAGCCGATCGCGAGGCAGAAGGCGAAGCCGCCGGCGGCAACCGCGGCTCGGCGATACCGACCGGCCGCAGCAGAGGCAACGGCAGCGACCGCACAGATGCACAGGATCGCTGCCACGACGGCGAGAAGGACTCTGGACTCGGCGGGGAGAGCAGCCAAATCGGCCACGACGGGAAACGGCCAGCGCGGCTCGGTATGCGAGCCGGGTACCAGGATGCCGAGAACACCGACGATGGCTAGAACGCCGAGACCGATCCCGCTCTCGACGAGCGCATTGCGGCGCAATTGCGCGATCGTTCGCGGCAGGCGAGTGCTCGCCCAATCAATAAGCCGCGGCGACAGGCGCAGCATATTGACCGCGGCGACAAGAAGCATCGCCACAAACAGCCCGATCTTAAGCAGCAGCAGGCGGCCGTAGTCGGTCCCGACCAGCGCCGGAACGCTGCCGGCGAGGAACCAGGTATTGACGATGCCGGAGGCGAGCAGAGTCGCGACGCTCGCGACCGCAACCGCCGAGAAGCGCACGGTCGCGGCCCGTGCGATTGTTGCCCAGCGCCGATCGCCGGCGCGGCGCGCCTCGGCCAGCAGCAGCGCCAACGGAACGAGAGCGCCGAGCCACACGCCGGCCGCCAGCATGTGCAAGACATCCGCGGCGAGATGCACATCGCCGGCCACTCCCAAATCCGCGGCGCCGTGGCCGGCCCAGACGAGAGCGCCCAGCACCAACGCGCTGAGCCCGAAGCCCGACCAGGCCGCGGCGGCGGAACCGCCCGGATAGCGAAAGCGCCGGGTCGCGAGGCACAGCGAGAGCAGCCCGGCGAGAACCAGCCGCGCCAGCCAATCCTCGCCGAACCTCGTCCGCAGCAGCACGATCGCGAGCACGCCCTGCGAGATGACGGCGTCCAGCGGACGGCCACTCATCCGGGCGGCGACGGCTATGAGCCAAGCCGCGCCCGAGGCGACAAGCACGGCGAGGCTCGCCCAGCACAGCCAGGCGAGGCGCCGGCGGAGCTCTCCGGCATCGGCGAGCCGGGCGCCGCTGTTGCGGAAGGCCGGGCCGGCGATCAGGCATGCAAAGGCGAACACTCCGGTGAGCGAGACTGCCGCGGCGAAGTGCACTGTGCGCACAGCGATCAGGAATGGTTCCATGACGAGCGCTCAGCCGCCGCCCACCGTGAAGCTGAAGCTGCCCTCGGTCGTATGGGTATCGACCGATACGACATGCCAGCTCACGGTGTAGGTGCCTGGCGGCAGCGGCTTGAGCCCGACCTGCAGCTCGGCCGGCTGGCCGGGCGGAACCCGAGCGCTACCGAGATCGACCCGTTGTCCCCCCTGGTTTGTCACGGTCACGCTGCTGAACGCCGGTTCGAGATCTTGGCTGAACCACAGCGTCAGGGCCGGAGGGGTGGTCGGCACGGCGCTGCCGACAGCCGGGCTCGCATGGTCGAGAAAAGCGTGCGCCTGCGCCGCAGCGGCAATGCCGCCCGCGATGCCGAAGCCGGCCAGGACCGCGAGGATCGCGCGCATCATTGCCACTCCGAGATTGGCTTGCCGATGCTGTTCGGGAACAAATCGTCGAGATAGAAGTGCAGCTGGATCAGCCCGCCGAAGCCGTGGCCGGAAGCGCTCGTCGCCGGGATGATCGCCTCGGCGCCGATCTGGAAGTACTGCCCCGACCAGATGATGCCGGGCTGGATCGTGCCGGTCGTCTGGCTTGCCGGGATGCGGTTGATCGGGGTTGTGAACGCGACCTCGACGAGCGGGATCAGCTGACTGAATGGCGGCCGCAGCCCGATGTCCTTCACGCAGCATTGCAGGTACGGGAGGCTGTATTCGAAGGCGAAGCCGTAATTGAAATTGTTCGGGTTCGCCGAGCCCGCGCTGTCGGTCTTGACTGGAAAGTCGACGCTCAAATTCCCGGTCACGGCGAAAGGCCGCAGATAGGGGAGCGACGATGGCAGGTCGCCGAACCCCTTGCCGAAGTCGAACGTCGGGGTCAGCGTCGTGAAATCGGGCGCGGCGAGAGCGGCGACGCGCCCGGTATGCGCCCAGCTGACGTTCAGTCCGACCAAGCCGATGGCCTCGTGCGGGGCATCGACGAAGAGCTGGTATTGCAGTCCGGTGTGAAGGCCGGTGAGCCCGGTCGCCGCGCCGGTGCCTTTCGGCTGAAGGTGGGTCCATCCCTCGCCCAGCGTGAAGCCGAGATCGTGGGTGATGCGCTTTGAGAGATCGACATCGAGATCGATCTCCTGCGAGCCATCGGGCCCAGTCGGATTGCGGGTCACGGTCGGCAGCGAGATCTCGTCCGCGACGAATGGGTCGTCGGTCAGGATGGTCGCGGGGAAGAAGCGCTGGCCGGCAAAACCGTGCGCCACCGCAGCGGCAGTCGGAAACAGAAGGGCAGCGGCCGACAGCGCGGCTGCCCCCCACGGGTTATGGCTCATCTCATGCTCCTGAGCTCGAATCTGCCAATCACCGCAGCCGCGAGGACACGGCCCGGCGCAGTCGGGAAATCGCAGGCTCAGGCGAGAGGCGGAGCGCGGGAGAAGTAGGCTGTGGCGGGAGCTTGGACGAGTTCACCGGCCAGCGCGGCCGCGACGAGGACCGCCGCGAAGGTCGCGGGCACCTGGAGCACCGTCACGGAGGTCGGCGCGAAACCCGCAAGCGTGCCGATCGAATTGCATACTGGGCAATCCGTCCGGTCGCGCTTGTTGTGCTGATCAGGTTTGCCGCTGGACTCGAAATGTCCGGTCAGGGAGGCGAGGACGCGCCATTCCAAACCGTGGGCCGACTCCGGTATCTGCCGGGACGTCGGGGTCAGCGCTTCGGCGAGATCGAAGGCGAAATGGACTGGGACAAGCGCATTCAGCGCGAGCGCAATAACGCTGAGCCAGGCGGCCCATGCTGACCATTTCGGCTTACCCGAAGGCATCGAGGAGAGCCCCTTATCCGTCGCGGTGCACGATAACGCGCGGCAGATAGAGGAGCAACGGCCGGTTTCGAAGCGCCAGGTGCGGTGTGATGACGGCTACCGAACCTTCCTCTTGGCGGCCATCGCGAGCGCATCATCGCGCGCCAAGCCAGCCGGTGCCGGCCGATCGCACAGCCCGGCGTACTCGGTGCGCGGGCCTCGGCACGTCACTTGAGAATCGTCGCCGCGATCAAAATCTTGGTCTCGGCCAAGGCTTGTCCTCGTAACCGACAGATTTAGAGTGCTATGGCGTAGACATAGTGCTCATCTTCATCGAGCGTGGCCCGCCATTCCCCCATTTCTGGCCGTCTCAGACTGTCCCGCTTCCGATCGAAAAGCCAAGCGTTGCCTTGCGTTTCTGGCTTTCCATTCTACATCATCGGAGGTTGAAGTGATCACAGGCGTTGCCCGCAGACACCGCTTCTCGTGCACGGGTGCGCCAGCGAAGCGGTGGCGCCGAGCGGCGGGGGCAACCGTAGTCGGCGCCAAAGCTGTCACCCGGCTTCGTTAACCGGGGCACGGCAGGCTGCTCGGTCTCGCGATGCCACCAGGTCTCCTCACCCAGGCCGATGACGTGATAGAATGAGCAATCGAAGGAGGGACAAGATGAGTGTCGAACTCAATCACACGATTATCCCGACGAAAGACAAATGGGTCTCGGCGAAGTTCCTCGCGGATATCCTCAATCTCGAGGCGGGGCCGGAATGGGGCCATTTCGTCCCGGTCAAGACAGCGAACGGCGTGACTCTCGATTTCGATACGCGCGAAGAGTTCCGGCCGGGGCACTACGCATTCCTTGTCAGCGATGCCGAGTTCGACGCGGCGTTCGCCCGGATCAGCGCTCAGGACGTCCGGTATTACGCCGACCCGCGGCGCGCCAAGCCCGGCGAGATCAACCATCTGCACGGCGGTCGCGGCGTCTATTTTGACGACCCCAACGGTCACTTGATGGAGATAATCACCCACCCCTACGGCGACCGGCCCGCGCAGATATAATTGTTCGCGCGCCGGCGACGGCGCGCTGTATCAGCTGAGGGGATTTCGCGGTGATCTACCTCGAGCCTTCCTCCAGGCAACGCGAGTTGATCGCCCTTGCCGGCCGTCTGGCTCGCGAGCGCTTCGCGCCGCGCGCCGTCCGCCACGACCGCGACGCGTCCTTTCCCTTTGACGACTATGCCGATCTCCGCGCCGAGGGGCTCCTCGGCCTGTGCGTGCCTGAACGCTACGGCGGGCTCGGGGCCGACTACAAAACCTACTGCCTCGTGGCGGAGCAGCTTGCGCAAGGCAATGCCTCAACCGCGCTCACCTTCAACATGCACTGCCTCACGATGCTGATGATGGGCCCGATCGCCGACAATATGGCGATGCCTCCGGGCCAGCGTGAGCGTCACGAGCAGCTCCGCGCTGTCAAGTACCGCCAGGTCGTGGAGGAAGGTGCTTTCTACGGACAGCCCCACAGCGAGCCGGTGGAGCACGGCGAGACCGATGCGAAGCTGGGTGTGGGCGGCCGGCGCTTCGGCACCACCGCGCGGAAGGTGGAGGGCGGCTACATCGTCAACGGGCGGAAGTTTTTCGTCTCGCTGGCGGATTGCGCCCCGTACTACGCCACCCCTGCCATCCGGCTGGGCGACGAGCCCTGGATCGAGCGCACCCTGTATCTCCAGGTTCCCAAAGACGCGCCGGGTGTGTCGTTCCCCGGCGAGTGGGATCCGATGGGGATGCGCGCCACGGTCAGCCGCGACATGGTGCTCCAGAACGTGTTCGTCCCCGACGACGCGGAGGTTTTGCCGCCGGGACTGTTCGGGGCCATGTACAACGCTTTCCCCCACCTCTTCCTGAGCTTCTCCGCGACCTTCCTTGGGCTCATGCAAGCGGCCTACGACGGTGCCCTCGCATACCTTACCGGTCGGATGCCTGGCGCGCCGATCCCGCACACCGAGATCACGGCGAAGGGCCCTGCGATAGCAGAGATGCTCTTCTCGATCGAGGCCGCCCGCGCGCTCTACTACCGGGCAATCTCGGAGGCCGAGGTCGATCCTCCGCTGGAGGCGGTCCAGCGCGCCCGGGCGGCGCACGTCACCGTGCAGCGCACGGTCGTCGCGGTGACCCAGGAGGCGATCCGTGTCGGTGGCGGACGCGCCTTCCTCAAGCGCTATCCGCTCGAGCGCTACGCACGCGACGCGCGCGCCGCCGCGCTCATGCGTCCGTGGACTCAGGAGATCGCGACGCAGCAGGCCTGGGAGGCCGCGCTTGGCCTGGACGGGCAGCGGGGCGATGCCGCAGGGGCATGATGTGGCGTGACGGCACTAACGACGGGCGGGGGGAGAGCTCGCTTGAGGGTGCGTCGGCATAAGGAGGGGACCGCCGCTGGGCTCTTGTCAAACGTCACTCAGGTTGCGTTGGGGAGATCAAAAGACCCGCGCATGACGTTGATGTAGCGCCCACCGAGGTGCACTAAGCGCGCCGCACCGGCATGTTTGAGAACGCGTGCTACGAGCAAACTGGGCCGCCCCATGTCGACCCCTTGCACAAAGCGAAAAGTCAATTCGCCATCTGGGATATCGGAAGATTCGGCCAGCAGCGCCGCCGTTGCCGCTGTGGCGCTTCCCGTCGCCGGGTCTTCCGTCAGGCGAGGTGAGAAATTGCGAGCCTGAATCTCCGAGCCCGGCTCCAACGTCGACCCGGCAGGCGGACGCACGTAAGAGTACACGGCGCGCGCGCCGTCGAGCGGCAGTGTCGTGTCGTAGCCTGAACGGCTTGGCCGGGGTTCGTTGCCGTCCTTGACGATCAAATCGTCGTGGTCCCGATCGGCCTGGCAATAAGAAGCTCGTGACGCTGACAAACCTGCTGGAGAGCCCAGCGATCAGCCTGATCTTCTTTGTGCCCGGCCGAACGGAGTCGCTGCGGATAAATGGCCGGGCGCGCGTCACGACCGATCCTCGGTTATTGCAACAGCTTGCTGCCTACGGAAAACTCCCGCAAAGCGCGTTGGTTGTCGCGGTCGGGCTGGCGTGGCTCCATTGCGGCAGGGCGCTGATCCGGTCCCGACTGTGGGAGCCCGATGCTCGCGTCGCCCGCGACGCCTTGCCGAGCTTGGGTTCGATGATCGCCGAAGAGATCGGCGGCATCGATGCGAGGGAGACTGAGGCCCGGCTGGAACGGGCGAATACGGTGCTGCTGTGGGGCGAACCGACGGCCCCGTAACTGGCTCTGATTGGAGGGCAGACTTGAACGCCGAGATCACAATTCGCCCGTTCGCGGAGGATGACGCTGCGCAAGTCCGGAAACTATTCATCGCTACCAATCGGCTGCTCAGCCCACCGGAGCTCCGCGATGCCTTCGAAGCCTACATCGAACGCGCCCTGGCCGAGGAGATCGATCGGATTGCCGCCTATTATCGCGAGCACGACGGCAGCTTCTGGGTGGCGATTCAAAACGATGTGCTGGTCGGAACATTCGGTCTGGAGCGTGCCGCGCCCGACGCGATGGAGCTAAGGCGGATGTATGTCGATGCTGGTGCGCGACGCAAGGGAATCGGCCGCCGCATGCTTCAGTATGCCGAAGATGAATGCCGCCGACGCAATGTAGCGAGGCTTGAGCTGAGCACAGCTGAAATACAAAGTGCGGCGCTCTCGCTCTACCGGAACGCCGGATACCGGCTGCTTCGCGAGGAGGTAGCCGAGATGGGGAGCAACAAGACTGTCGGCTCCGGCATGCGCCGGTTCTATTTCCAGAAAGTTCTCTGAAGCAGAAGCGCCGTCGCTGGCCTCGCACGTCGCCTACGGTTTGCTGCGGAGTGCGGCTGCGGCCGCCGGGTAGAAATAGGGTGGTCACGATGTCGCGTCGTCGATCCGACCGTTGGCTATTCATCATAGAACCGGTTCTCTCGTTGTAATTCGATGGCAGCAAGGGAGGATGCCGTCCAAACGCTTCGTTGTGTGTCGAAGCATTTGTGGTGCATCCGGCCGGGATCGGTGCTATGGTCAAGCCATGACACAGGGACCGTTTATTGCCGAGATCGCTGCGCTGGTCGGCGATCCGGCGCGCGCGAACATGCTCGCCGCGCTGATGGACGGCAGAGCGTTGACCGCGGGCGAGCTCGCCTTCGCCGCCCGGGTCACACCGCAAACCGCCAGCGCCCATCTGGCCAAGCTGGTCGAAGCAAACCTGCTCTTCGTCGAAAAGCAGGGTCGGCACCGGTATTTCCGCCTCGCCTCGCCCAAGGTGGCTGGGATGATCGAGGCGCTGATGGCGGTCGCGGTGGACGGAGCGCCGCGCTATCGCCCCAATTGGCACGGCGACGACGCGCTACGCTTGGCGCGGACGTGCTACGACCATCTGGCAGGGCGGCTCGGCGTAGCGCTTGCGGATACGCTGATCGAGCGCGGCCATGTCATGCTCGATGACGATGGCGGGCAGGTCACTGCCGATGGCGCCAGGTTTCTCGGCGAATTTGGCCTCGACATTGCCGATGCGGCGAGCCGGCGGCGCCGTTTTTGCCGGCCCTGCGTCGATTGGAGCGAGCGGCGGCGACACCTGGGCGGCGCAGTCGGGGTGGCGCTCGCCCGCCAGTGCTTCACGCTGGGCTGGATCGAGCGGGTCAGAGACAGCCGCGCGGTGGCGATCACGCCGGCCGGCCGGACCGGCTTGCTGGCGGTCTTCGGCATCGCAATTGCCAGCGGCGGCGAGGCGGCAGCGCCTTGATCGCGCTACTCCGTATTCGCGAGCTGTCCGGTATTGGGAGGGCTTGTCACTCAGGGGCCCGCGATGCCGCCCATGCGGCGAGGGCGGAGCCAAGACTGATGGTGATGAACCCCATCATCCAGGCCGAAGCGCTTGCCGCGCCGCCGAACCAATCGATCGAAATTCCGACCGCGACAGGACCGAGAAAGCCGGTCGTGAAGCCGGCAAGCGCGTAAAGCGCCAGTGCGGCGCCGCGTTGCGCTGGATCGGCAGCCGCAACTGCGCCGCCCGCCAGCGCGCCGACATCCGCGAAACTGGTGATCTGGACCAGGATCAGCAGCGGAAGGACAATCGCGATCGGTCCGCCCGCCGTCGCAGCCAAGGCGAGGCATATCGCGACCGAAACGAGACAAATGGAAATAACGACTGATCGCCGCCCATATCGCGATGCAACCTCTGCCATCCCCACGCTTGCCGGCACGCCCAACAGGGACGCTACCCCGGCAACCAGCCCGAGGGTGCAAACGTTATAGCTTGCTGCTTCCCAGGCACCCTCGTCAGGGCCGACACGGTAGGTTTCCCAGGTAACGTCCATGCTGTGCTCCTGCTTAGAACTGATCCATCATAGGAGTCCCGGGCGCATTAATGTTTCGCCGGCGGTCGAAATGAACCGCCGCAGAGCACCACCTGCCTATTCGGAAGTCTTCGGATTTCGGTGAAACGAGCGCAATCGCAGGGGCCGCCCGAACAACCGAGGGAAGGATCGCAATGCAACTAGATACTTCGATCGCCGCGATTGTTACCGGCGGCGCTTCCGGCCTGGGCGCGGCAACGGCGCGCCTGCTGGCCGCTCACGGGGTCAAGGTCGCGCTGTTTGATCTGAACACCGAGCTCGGCGAGCAGGTCGCGGGCGAGGTCGGCGGCGCGTTCTGCCGGGTTGACGTGACCAGTGAGGACGAGGTCGATGCCGGCTTCGCGCGATCGCGCGGCCTCATCGGGCAGGAACGCATCCTGGTCAATTGCGCCGGCACCGGCAACGCCTTCAAGACCGCCGGGCGGGACCGGGAATCGGGCGAGATCCGGCATTTCCCGCTCGATGCCTTTGAGCGGATCATTCAGATCAACCTGATCGGCACCTTCCGTTGCATCGCCAAATCGGCCGCCGGCATGTTGACCTTGCCGCCGCTCGACGACGGCGAGCGCGGCGTCATCGTCAACACCGCCTCGGTCGCGGCCGAAGACGGTCAGATGGGGCAGGCCGCCTACTCCGCCTCGAAGGCGGGCGTTGTCGGCCTGACCCTGCCGGTGGCGCGCGACCTGATGGGCGACGGCATCCGCGTCAACACGATCCTCCCCGGGATCTTCGACACGCCGCTCTTGGCGCGCGCGCCAGAGCGCGTGAAAGCCGGGCTCGCGGCTTCCGTGCCGTTCCCCAAGCGCCTCGGCCGCCCCGACGAATACGCCGCGCTCGCCGAACTGATGATCACCAATGGCTACTTCAATGGCGAGTGCGTGCGGCTCGACGGCGCGATCCGCATGGCGCCGCGCTAGCCAACCGCGAGGGCCGAGAGCCGCCCGATGTCAGCGCCGCGCGGCGAGGCGGTTCTCGTGCACCTGGAGGTGGCACCAGGCGGCGCGCAACAGCGGCGTCGCGATGCCGAAACTGCCGGCGCGGCGGATCATGTCGCCGAGGATCGCGTCGGCCTCGGTGCGCCTGCCGGCCTCGAGATCCTGGCGCATCGAGGCGCTGTTGACGCTGCCGGGCTCGAGCAGCATTGCCTCAACCCGTGCTCGGGCCTGCGGGCGCGGGGTAAACCCGGCAGCGGCGGCGACCGCCTGGCATTCGGCGAGCGCTGCGATCATCAGCGCCGCGCCATCCGCGGTCGCCACGATCTCGCCGACCGTGCCGCGCAACAAGCAGTTCATCCCGGCCATGGCGCCGATCAGCACGAACTTTTCCCACATCTCTAACAGGATATTGTCGCTTGCCGGAGCGCTGACCCGGGTACCGGCGAACGCCGCTTCAATCGCCTGCGCCCGCTCGCTGATCCTGCCATCGCGCTCGCCAAAGGCGATGCCCGACAGGCGGTTATGGTGGCGGATGCTGCCATCGGGCAGGAGGCTCGCGCCGACATAGGCGACCCCGCCGAGCACGCGCCGGCACCCGAACGCGCTATCGAGCCGATCGAGATGCACCAGACCGTTGAGCAATGGCAACACCGCGCTGTCCGGACCCACACCGGGGCGGATTGCGGCGATCGCGCTGTCGAGGCCGTAATGCTTGGCGGTCAGCAACACGACATCATATGGTCCGCCCACCCGCTCGGCGGTCGCGGTCTTGACCGGCACGCGAAAATCGCCGAGCGGGCTCGCAACCGCGAGGCCGTGCCCGGCCAGCTGGACGGCGCGCGGGCCGCGCACCAGAAAGGTCACGTCGTGACCCGCTTCCGCGAGCCGCCCGCCGAAATAGCCGCCGACCGCGCCGGCCCCGAGCACGAGAAAGCGCATAGTCCCTCAGCGCGCGGCGGTGCGGCCGTTGATCAAGGCGAGGCCGCGCAGAACATCGACCGCCTCGCTCAGCTGCTCATCGCTGGGCATGCCGATATCGCCTGACGCGACGGTCGCCTCGTCGCCCTTACGCGGCGCCGCGGTGGTCGGCGGTGGCTGCGCCGGCGCTGCCACGCCGCCGGGCGCGCCGCCCTTGGAGGAGCCGCCGGGCGTGCCGCCCTTGGTGGCATTGTATGGCGGCGGGCCCGGCGGGTCGGGGTTCTTCAGCGCACCGCGGTAATCGGCCTCGCGGCGGTGCTCGCCCTGCGCGACCTTCTCCAGCTTGAGCGACGACACGTCGAGGTCGGGAGCGAGACCCTTGCCTTGGATCGGGCGGCCGCTCGGCGTCACAAAGCGCGCCGTCGTCAGGCGGATCGCACCGTTGCCGTTGAGCGGGATCAGCGTCTCGATCGCGCTCTCGCCAAAGGTTTTGCTGCCGAGCAGCACGGCGCGGTGGCTGTCCTGCAGCGCCCCGGCGACAAGCTCCGCCTCGCGCGCGGTACCGCCATTGACGAGCGCCACAATCGGCTGTCCGTTGGCGATGTCTCCGGGGGTGGCGGCAATCCGCTTGGCGCTGTCGGAATTGCGGCTCTTGACGATTGCGATGTCGCCCTTGTCGATGAACGCGTCCGCCGCCGCCACCGCCGCGTCGAAGCTGCCGCCGGGATTGTTGCGCAGGTCGATGATGAAACCGATCAGCTTGTTGCCGGCCTGCGTCCGCAGGTCCTTGACCGCTTTGGTCAACGTCGCCAGCGTCGCTTCGTCAAAGCCGGCGAGCCGGATATAACCGATATCGCCGCCTTCGAGCCGGGCATCGACGGTGGGAAATTTCCCGGCCGCCCGCTTCAGCTTGATGTCGAGCGGCGCGCCGCTGCCGCGGCGCAGCACCAGCGCGATGTTGCTGTCGACCGGCCCGCGCAGTCTCTGCTCGATCTCGGGCAAGGACAGGTCGTAGGTCGGCTCCTTGTCGATCGAGAAAATGATGTCGCCCGGCTTGATGTCGGCCCCCGCCGCGGGCGAGCCGTCGCGCGGCGCAACCACCTTCACCTGCCCGTTGTCGACAGTAACGACAAGGCCGGTCGAGCCGCTTTCGGTCGAGGTCTGCGTTTGCAGCGCCTTGTATTCGGCCTCGTTCAAGTAGACCGAACGCGGGTCGAGACCGGCCAGCATGCCGGAGATCGCGGTCTCGATCAGCTTGCTGTCGCCGACCGGCTCGACGGCATCCCGGCGGATCCGCTCGAACGCTTCGTCGAACAGGTTGAGCTGTTCGAAAACACCGCTGTTCGAGCTCTTTTCCTGCTTCTCCTGCGGCGCCGCCGCGACGGGCGCGAGACAGACGATCACAGCGAGCGCCGCTACCGATTTACGCATACCTACCGATCTCCCTTCGGGGAGGCGAACGAGGAACCGCAACTGCGCCCGCACCCTATCCCACTCCGCCGCCATTGCAATCCCCGGAGGTGGCGAAATGATGGCCGGGACGCCGGGCTGCGCGAGCGCTCGCCTTGACATTGCCGAGCCGCGACCGTACCGCTTGGCCCCCGTTTTCGCAGCCCACCACCATGCCCGACAAGCAGCACATCGTCTTCTCCGGCCGCCTGGCGATCATCGGCTTTGGCAGCATTGGCCAGGGCGTGCTGCCGCTGCTGTTGCGCCACATCGACATGCGGCCCGACCAGATCACGATCATCACCGCCGAGCCGCGCGGCCAGGAGGTCGCCGCCGAGTACGGCGTTCGCTTTGTCGAGACGGCATTGACCCGGGACAATTACCGCGCCGTACTCGAAGGCCGGCTTGGCCGCGGCGACTTCCTGCTCAACGTCTCGGTCGATGTTTCGAGTATCGCGCTGATCGAGTATTGCCAGGAAAAGGGTGCGCTTTATCTCGACACCTGCATCGAGCCCTGGCCGGGCGGCTATACCGACCCCAACCTTCCGCCATCGGCGCGCTCCAACTACGCGCTGCGCGAAAGTGCGCTCAGGGTGCGCGCGACCAGCGCCGGCGGTCCGACAGCGGTCATCACACACGGCGCCAATCCGGGGCTGGTTTCGCACTTCGTCAAGCAGGCACTGTTCGACATCGCGCGCGACGCCGACCCGTCGACCGAGATACCGGCCGACCGCATCGGCTGGGCGCGGCTTGCTGCAAGGCTCGGCGTCAAGGTCATCCACATCGCCGAGCGTGACACGCAGGTCGCCGCGCTCCCCAAGGCGCCGGGGGAATTCGTCAACACCTGGTCGATCGACGGGTTCGTCAGCGAGGGGTCGCAACCGGCCGAGCTCGGTTGGGGCACCCATGAGCGGCATTTTCCGGCGGATGGAAAGCGGCACGATTTCGGGAGCCAGGCGGCGATCTACCTGCTGCGGCCCGGCGCGGCGACGCGGGTGCGCAGCTGGACCCCGCTCGAAGGGCCCTACCAGGGGTTTCTGATCACCCACGGCGAATCGATCTCGATCGCCGACTACCTGACCCTGCGCGAGGGCGATCGTGTGCGCTACCGCCCGACCTGCCATTACGCCTACCACCCGTGCGACGACGCGGTGCTGAGCCTGCACGAATTCGCCGGCAAGAACTTTCAGCTGCAAGAGCGCAAGCGGTTGATGATGGAGGAGATCACGTTAGGCATCGACGAGCTCGGGGTGCTGCTGATGGGCGCGAAAAAGGGCGTCTACTGGTATGGCTCGCGCCTCTCGATCGAGGAAGCGCGACTGGTCGCGCCGCACAACAACGCCACGTCATTGCAGGTCACCGCTCCGGTGATGGCGGGCGTCATCTGGGCGATCGAAAACCCAAACCGCAGCGTCGTCGAACCGGACGAGATGGATTTCGCCCGCATCCTCGAAATCTGTCAGCCCTATCTCGGCGACATCGTCGGGGTCTGGGGCGACTGGACGCCGCTCCAAGACCGCGAGCGCCTCTTCCCCGAGGAACTCGACCGCGATGATCCCTGGCAGTTCAAGAACATCCGGGTCCTCTGAGCGAGATAGCACACGTGAGCCGGCGGATGTGGCTGGTCGGGCTGTCGCTCTATGCGTTGGCCGCAGCGGCCGACATCGCGGTGCACCTGAACGCGGACCGGCGGGCGGGCGAAAATTGGCTGTCGCCCGACAACCTCGCGGTGGCGGTGGCGGCCGGGTTGTTCTGGCCGGTCGATCTCGTTGCCCAGAGGCTGCTCGGCCGCTGAACGCGACTGGCTCAGCTGTAGCCGGACGGCGGGATGAAGCCGCCGATTTCGGCAGCGAGCAGCCGCGCGAATTCGATCGTCGTCAAATCCTCGCCCTCGGCACCGAGGATCTGCATGCCGACCGGCAGGCCGGCCCCGGTAAGGCCGAGCGGCGCCGCCGTCGCGGGCAGATAAGAAAGGCTCGCCGGGCCCGACCAGAACATCTGCTCGTTATACCGCACCTGCTTGCCATTGACCCCAATCAGGCGACGGTCGAGATCGGGGTTGTGGTCGTGCGGGAAGGCGGCGGTCGCGGCGACCGGAAGCAGCAGCACATCGACGCGCTGGAAGAAATCGCGCCAGGCAAAGCGCAGCCGGGTGCGCGCCTCATTGGCGACACCCCAGCTGCGATGGAAGACCGTTGCTCCCCGCGCGATCAGCGCCCGCGAACTGGTATCCTCGGGGCTGAGGGTCGCCGCGATCGCCTGCTGGGCACCGAAATCCTCATCGCGCATCCGCGAGGCGGTGGCCGCGCGCAGCAACAGCATGAACAGGCGATGATGCTCCTCGTCGTCGATCGGCAGCTGCGGGCGCTTGTCGACGGCCGCCCCGGCGCGGCGCAGCGCCGCGGTGGCCGCCCCGAACCGTTCGACGACACTCGCATCGATCTCGCACAGCGGGGACTGGGTCCAGAGCGCGACGCGGAAATCGCCGAGCCGGCGCTGCCGTGGCGGCGGCAACTCGACCCGCCAAGCCGCTTGCTGCGGCCCGTCCGGGCCAGCGAGGACACGAAGCGCCAGATCGAGATCCTCGGCGTGCCGCGCCATCGGGCCGACCACCGAAATATCGGTCGGGGTATAGGCGCCGGTCGGAGAATGCCCGCGTGTTGGGATCAGGCCCCAGCTGGGCTTGTGCGCGTAGATGCCGCAGTAATGCGCCGGGTTGCGCAGCGAGCCGGCGATGTCGCTGCCGGCGCCGAGCGCCGAGAGGCCGGCCGCCTGCGCCGCGGCCTCGCCACCCGACGACCCGCCCGGGCCGCGCGCGGTGTCCCACGGGTTGTTGGTGGTCCCGTAAACCTCGTTGTAGCTCTGCGAATCCTGCAGCATCAGCGGGACGTTGGTCTTGCCGTAGATCACCGCGCCGGCCGCCAAGAGCCGGTCGACCAGCACGGCATTGTCGGCGGCGATCTTGTCCTTCCACAGCGGATTGCCCCACGTGCTCGGCAGCCCGGCGACATTGAAGGATTCCTTGACGGTGATCGGGACGCCGTGCAGCGGGCCCCAGACGTCGCCCTTCGCCAGCGCGGCGTCGGCGGTGCGGGCTCGCTCGCGAGCCCGGTCGACCTGCCAGGCGACGATTGCATTCAGCCCCGGGTTGTACCGCCCGGCGCGCTCCAGGAAGAAATCGAGCAGTTCGAGACAGCCGATTCTTCGGTCGCGGATTTCGCCGGCCAGGCTGGTAGCGGAGGCAAAAGCACGCTCGTCCATGTCTGCTTCCTCCCTCTCTCGGAACATGGCACCCTAGCAGCGGCGCGAAACGCGCGCCACCGGGTCGCGGACGGGCATCGATGATCGCAGGGCGGCTGATTTCCTGGGCCGGAACGGTCGCGGCAACCTACGCGATCCTGCTCGCAGCCTATGTCGTGAGTTGCCTTGTCGTCGGCCGCCTCAACCGACAGATCGTCGCAGCCAAGATCCAGTCGCGCCAGACCTCGCCCGCGCAGACCCGGCGCGATCAGAAGCAGAGCCTCGTCTCGCTCGCGGCGATCGCGGCGATGTTCGGCACCGGCCACTGGCTTTATGCCGAACTCGGCTGGGGCCTAGCGCCGGCCCGCGGCGTGCTCGGTATCGGGCTGTCGGTCCTCGCCTCGCTGGTGGTGTTCGACACGTGGTTCTACTGGTTCCACCGGCTGATCCACACCCGCATGTTCTATAACCGGGTGCACCGCTGGCACCATCTGACGGTGACCCCGGTCGCCTGGTCGAACAACAGCGACCGGCTCGTCGACAATCTGTTTCTGCAATCCTATTGGCTGATCGCACATTTTCTCATTCCGGCCGCGCCGGCCGTGCTGCTCGCGCACAAGCTGTACGACCAGGTCACCGGCGTGATCGGTCATTCGGGCTACGAGCACGGCGGGGTGTGGTGCACGCCGCCCTCGCCGCTCGTCGGTGTCACCCATCACGACCAGCACCACCGCTTTTTCCGATGCAACTACGCGACGCATTTCACGCTGTGGGACCGGCTGATGGGGACCCTGCATCCGGATCACGACGGCGAACTTCGGCGTAACCTCGCCGCGACCGCCGCGGTCAGGCGCGCCGCTAGCCAGCCGGCCGAGTGAGCGGGGTCAAGCGGTCAGGATTTCGAGCACGTGCCCGTTCGGGTCTTCGAAACAGACGCCGCGCCCGCCGCGCTGTGGGACGCTGCGATGGCGCTCGACACTGCGGCCGATGCGGCAAATTCCCTGCTGGCAGGGAATTTTTTATGATTTCTCCTGCAACCGACTGAAAATACGCGATTCCTGGCTCAAGGGCAGGGAATTGGCGCAGGGAATTTTATCCTCGCGGCAGGGAATTTGATTCGCTGAGCAGGGAATTTTTCTCAATACAGATTCCAGCATTGTCACGGTGCGCTCAATAACAGCAAGATAAGCGTCGCTCCCGGTAAATCAAGGCGACGGGAGTGACTATTTGTCCACGCATGGTGGGTTTCCCTGCGCTCAACCCACCCTACGATGTTGGCCATGACCCGCATCGAGCAAATTTGCGACGCCGACCGCATGAGCCGCACCGCGGCGCGACACGCGTGGTAAGGTTCGCGACATTTTCGAGTCGGGCCCTTGCGATCACGCTCCGCCCTCCGGCCGCAGGCCGAACGCCAACTCGCCGCGGTCGTCGCCGCCGACATCGTCGGCTATTCGCGCCTGATGGGGGCGGACGAGGAGGGGACGCTCGCTCAGCTCAAGGCGTGCCGGCGCGAGCTGATCGACCCCAGCATCGCCGGGCACCGCGGCCGCGTCGTCAAGACCACCGGCGACGGCATACTAATCGAGTTTTCCAGCCGGGTCGAAGCGGTGCGCTGGGCGGTCGAGACGCAACAAGGCATGATCGAGCGCAACGCCGATGTTGCGGACGACAGGCGCATTCTTTTCCGCATCGGAATCAACCTCGGCGACGTGATCGTCGACGACAACGACCTCTATGGCGATGCCGTCAACATTACGGCTCGCCTCGAAACCTTGTCCGACCCGGGCGGCATCTGCATCTCGCGGACCGTGTGGGAGCAGATCCGCGACCGGCTGGCACTGCCGTTCGAAGATGGCGGCGAGCAGAGCGTCAAGAACATTGCGCGGCCGGTGCGGGTCTATGCGTTGCGCCCCGCAGCCATCGCCGCTTTGCCGGCAGCGAGCGAGCCGCCCGCCGCACCGATCTCGCAGCCCGCCATCGCGCCACGCCTGTCGATCGTCGTGCTGCCGTTCGCCAATCTGAGCAGCGACCCCGAGCAGCAATATTTCGCCGACGCGATCACCGAGGACCTGACGACCGATCTGTCGCGAATTGCGGGCAGTTTTGTGATCTCGCGCAATACCGCCTTCACCTATCGGGGCAAGCCGATCGACACGAAGCAGATCGGCCGCGAGCTTGGTGTGCGCTATGTACTGGAAGGCAGCGTTCGCCGGTCGGGCAACCAAATCCGCGTCAACGCGCAGTTGATCGACGCCGAGAGCGATGCACATCTGTGGGCCGAGCGCTTCGACCGCGACACCAGCGATCTGTTCGCGCTGCAGGACGAGATAACGGGCCGGATCGCGGTTACCCTCAGCCTTGAGCTGGTCACGGCCGAGGCCGGCCGTACGACGGAGCATCCCGAGGCGCTGGATTTTATTCTGCGGGGACGCGCCGCAGGGAACAAGCCGCCGACGCGTGACGCGCATGCGGAGAGAATTGGCTTTTTCGAGCGCGCTTTGGCGCTCGATCTGCATTCCGCCGAGGCGCAGGGCTGGTTGGCGACTGCGCTTATGGCCCGCGTGGTGAGTGGATTCACCGATTCGGCCGCGGCCGACATCGGCCGCGCGGAAGGGCTCGCCGGGCAAGCCTTGGCGGCATCGCCGCGCAGTCCGCTGGCGCATTTCGCCAAGGGCCAAGTGCTGCGCGCGCAGCGCCGATACGCGGAGGCCATTCCCGAATACGAGACGGTGCTGGCGTCCGATCGCAACTGGGTGAGCGCTTTATACGCTCTCGGCTAGTGCAAGCTCTTCGCCGGGTGGATCGAGGAGACGATCCCGCTCGTAGAGCAAGCCATCCGCCTCAGCCCGCGTGATCCCCAGATTGGCGTTTGGTATAACCAGATCGGAACCGTGCATCTGCTGCAATCTCGTACCGACGAGGCAATCCTCTGGTTCGAAAAGTCGCGCAGCGCCAATCCGGGACCATCTTACGTGCACGGCAACCTCGCCGCCGCCTATGCCCTGAAAGGCGAGAGCGAACGTGCCGCTGGCGAGCTCGCCGAAGCCCGCAGACTGGTCGCCGACGATCGCCATATGAGCATCGCCCGCTGGCAGGCCGTCGGAAATTACGGGGGTGCGGTGCCGAAGATCCGCGCCCTGTACGAAGCCACGTATTTCGTCGGGCTGCGCAAGGCCGGGATGCCGGAGGAATGACCGCCCGGCTTAATAGCTCCGCGGCATGCCGAGGACGTGCTGGCCGATATAGGCTAGGATCAGATTGGTCGAGATCGGCGCGGTCTGGTAGATCCTGACCTCGCGCCATTTGCGCTCGATATCGTACTCCTTGGCGAAGGCGAAGCCCCCAAAGGTCTGGAAGGTCGCGTCGGCGGCGTGCCACGTTGCTTCGGAGGCGAGGAGCTTGGCCATGTTGGCGTCGGCGCCGCAGTCGCGCCCGGCGTCGAACAGCGCCGCGGCGCGGCGGCAGATCATGTCGGCCGCCTCCAATTCGGCATAGGCGCGCGCCAACGGGAACTGGACGCCCTGGTTCTGCCCGATCGGGCGGTCGAAGACGATGCGCTCGTTAGCGTAATCGATGCCCTTTTTGAGGAGCCAGCGACCGTCGCCGATGCATTCCTGCGCGACCAGGATGCGCTCGGCGTTCATGCCGTCGAGGATGTAGCGAAAGCCCTTGCCTTCCTCGCCGATCAGGTTTTCCGCCGGCACTTTCAGATTGTCGAAGAACACCTCGGTCGTGTTGTGGTTGATCATCGCCTCGATCGGCCGGATCTCGACCCCGTTGCCGACGCTCTCGCGCAGGTCGACGAGAAAGACCGAGAGCCCGTCGGTGCGGCGTTTGACCTCCTCGACCGGCGTGGTGCGCGCCAATAACAACATCAGATCGGAGTGGCGGGCCCGCGAGGTCCACACCTTCTGCCCGGTGACGAGGTAGTGGTCGCCATTGCCGGCGCGCACGGCGCGGGTCTTCAGCTTGGTGGTGTCGGAGCCGGTGGTCGGCTCGGTGACGCCGAAGGCCTGGAGCCGCAACTCGCCGGACGCGATGCCGGGCAGATAGCGCTCCTTCTGCTCGGCGCTGCCGTGCCGGAGCAGGGTTCCCATGATGTACATTTGGGCGTGACCTTGGCTCGCGGTGCAGCCCGAGGCGTTGATCTCCTCGAGGATCACCGCGGCGGCGCGCAGCGGCAGCCCCGAGCCGCCATACTCCTCGGGGATCAGCGAGGCGAGAAAGCCGCCCTCGGTCAATTCTGTGACGAATTCGGTCGGGTAGGCCTGCTCGTCTTCCAGCCTGCGCCAATAGGCGCCGGGGTATTTCTCGCAGATCTTGCGGACAGACCCGCGCAGCTCGGGGTAATCCTCGCCGAGCGCCAGCATGACCGGCTCGCCTGCATCATCGCCATGGGGCATCGCCCGCTCCTCTCGTGATCCTTCATCCCAGCATAATGCGGCCGGCCGGCAGCGCCAATTCGCGCCTTGCACTGCCCGCCGGACGGCGTTACATGTAACGCATTTGGGGAGAAATATGGCAGCATCTGCAGGAACGAGGGTAAGTCGCGACCGGGTCAGGGGGTACCGGGAGCGCTTGCGGCGACAGGGACTACGCCCGATCCAGATATGGGTTCCCGATACGCGCTCGCCAGCTTTCGCGGCGGAGGCGCATCGGCAATCGGCAGCGGTTGCCGCCAGCCCGCACGAAGGCGATGACCAGGCGTTCATCGACGCGATCTCGGACGACACCGATCGATGAGGCGCGGCGAAGTCTGGACCGCCGCCGGCGGTTCCGGTTACGCCGGCAAACCTCGGCCAGTGGTGATCGTCCAGGACGATCGCTTCAATGCGACGGCGTCGATGACGGTGTGCGGGTTTACCGCCGATCCGACCGATGCGCCGTTGTTTCGCTTGCCGATCGATCCCGCGGCGGAAAATGGTTTAGCCGCGCCCTCTCGCCTGATGATCGACAAGATTGCCACCGTTCCCCGCAGCAATCTTGGTCGTCGCATCGGCCGCCTCGCTGACACCGACATGCTGCGCCTCAACCGCGCCATCGTCGTCTTCCTCGGATTGGGCGGCCGTTAGTGTAACGATGGAGGCGCGCGGCGGCTGGTCGACGGCGCACCAGGCAGCTATACCGCCGCGGCTCACTCACAGACCGGCTGTGGCCTCATGCGAACCATCCTGTTGCTGATCGGATCGAATTTCTTCATGACCTGCGCCTGGTACGGTCATCTCAAATACCGGACCTCGCCGTTGTGGATCGTCATCATGGTGAGCTGGGGGATCGCCTTTTTCGAGTACTGCCTGCAAGTACCGGCCAACCGCATCGGCTACGGCGAGTTCTCGGTGGGTCAGCTGAAGATCATTCAGGAGGTCATCACCCTCGTGGTCTTTGCCGCGTTTGCCGCGGTTTATCTTGGCGATCCGGTTTCATGGCGCTACGCCGGCGCCTTCGTCTGCCTGTTGGGGGCGGTGGGGTTCATGTTCGTCGGCCGCCCGTGACGGCGCGCCTCTCGAACTAAACGGCGGTGAAGCCACTTTCGCGGGAAATCCAACCCCTCATGAGGCCAGTTCTCGCTGCCGGGGGTGGCTCCCCGCCCGTTGCGGCAGGAGCACGATCGAGGCGATGATAACGGCCCCGATCACCGCCGACGCGATCGGACGGCTCAGGGCGAACCCGCCGAGATTCTTGGGCTTATCCAGCAAATCGCCAACGGTCGCGCCAAGCGGCCGGGTCAGGATGAACGCCGCCCAGAACAGGAAGACCCGCGACACCTGGGTCCGGTAATAGACGACTGCGAGAACCGCCAGTCCCGCAGCGAACACGAGCGCTCCGCCCTCATAGCCAAGGCCGCCCGTATCGGCGGTCCAATCGCCAAGCGCGGTTCCCAGCGTCTGGGAAAAGGTGATCGCCGCCCAGTAGAATGCCTCGGCCTTCGGTGCATTGACGGTTTCCACCGATATCGTGCCGAGGGACCAATACCAGAGACCGAGAACGGCAAGGAGGCAGGCAAGCAAGATCGACGACCCGCCCGTATAGCCGATCCCCAAGGATCGGTCGGCAAAATCGGCCATCGTCGTTCCTGCCGTCGTCGAAGCAACGATGGTGGCCCAGTAAAGAAATGGATGAAATTTCTTCGCGGCGATTTGCACCGCCACGCACACCGCCAACAGCGTCATAAAGATCGCGGTTCCCGCCAGATAACCCCAATTCAGGGTCATCGTCACGGCATCGCCACCGGTTTCTCCGAGGGTCGTTGCAGCGATCTTTATGACCCAGAAGATCAGCGTAACCGCCGGGACCTTGCTCAATACCCGGTCCTGTAGGTCGTTCATTCATTCACCTCGGGGCCTGGGCGGTCATCAGGCAATGCGGTCGGGATGGGCGCCGGGGCTCATATCGCGCATGAAAATGGCCATTTCCGGGCCGCCAGATGAATTCATTGTAATGACGGTTATCGCCGGTACCGATGAGCAAGGCGAGAATGCTATCCCGAGCCGGGCGCACCGTGCGCCCGATCAGATTGCTTCGCTGCGCTCGCAATGACAGAAATATCCCTCCGTGTCCTCCGTGGCTCCGTGGTGAAACAATGTCGTCAGCACGTCCCCTCGCCGGTCTTGTCGTCATCGAGATCGGCCACTCGATCGCCGCGCCCTATGCCGGGATGATCCTCGGCGAATTGGGTGCCGAGGTGATCAAGGTCGAGAACCCGCGGGGCGGCGATGCCTGCCGCGGCTGGGGCCCGCCGTTCCTCGACGGGGCGGCGACCTGCTTTCACGCGGTCAACCGGGCCAAGGCCGGCATCACGATCGACCTCGCCGACCCGGCCGACGCGGCGCGGCTGCGTACGTTGATCCTGGAGCGCGCAGATGCGGTGATCCACAATCTGAAATCGGGCGCGCTCGACCGCTACGGCCTCGGCGCCGCCGAGCTGGTCGCCGCGAAGCCTGATCTCGTCTGCTGCAACCTCGGCGCGTTCGGTGCGACGGGGCCGTTGCGCGAGCGCCCGGGCTACGACCCGATGATGCAGGCCTATAGCGGGCTGATGAGCCTCCTCGGCGAAGACGGCCGCCCGCCGGTGCGGGTGCCCGCGTCGATCGTCGACATGGGCGCCGGGATGTGGTCGGTGATCGGCATCCTCGCCGCCCTGCAGGAGCGCGGGCATACCGGCAAAGGCGGCATCGTCGACACCTCGCTCTACGAGACGGGACTCGCCTGGATGAGCATCTATCTTGCCGGCTACCTGGCTGACGGCAAGATCCCGGCGCGGCACGGCTCGGGGGTCGACATGATCGTCCCCTATCAGGCCTTCGCCGCCTCGGACGGCGACATGATGGTGGCGGCCGGCAACGACAACCTGTTCCGCCGGCTCTGCACCGTGCTCGACCGGCCGGACCTCGCCGAGGACCCGCGCTTCCGCGGCAACAAGGACCGCGTCGTGCATCGCAAGGAGCTGGTGCCGATGCTCGCCGCGATCTTCGCGACAAGAAGGCGGGCCGATTGGGCCGAGCGGCTCGAAGCCGCCGGCATTCCGAACGGGCCAATCAACACGCTCGACCAGGTCGTCGCCGATGCACAGACCGAGGCGCTCGGCTTGATCCAGCGCCAGTCGGGCAGCGAACTCGGCCTCGTCGGCCTGCCGCTCTCCTTCGACGGCATCCGCCCGCCTTTTGTCAAGGCGGCGCCGGCACTCGGCGAAGACAATGATGCCAAGCTCGGTTGATCGGCGATGAGGACCGTGATCGCCCGCCTCGCCGCGGCCTCTCTGCTGGCAGCGCTTGCCGGTTGTGTGGGCCCGTCGAGCGCGCCACCGCCGAACGTCCTGGCCGCGGCCGTGGTCACCCGGTCCGAGGAGCAGGGCGGCCGGTTCATCGCCTTTGTCGGTCCGCGGCGGCCGCATGGCGAGCCGTTCCTCGGGGTCCCCGGCACCAATTTCGACGCCTTGCGCAGCTGGATCGACACGCGGAACGGCGAGACCGTGCACCAGCTCTATGTCGAAGACAGCTATTCCGGCGCCGAGCGCAACTGGGAGGCGGCGCGGGTCCAGGGAGGCCAGGCGCTGCGCTTCATTGCGATCAGCAAGAACGAGATCAGCTGCGAGAATGGCTGCTCCTATGCCGAGGAATTCGCCGCCGCGCTGCCGGAGGCCCTGTTGCGGGCGAGCCCGCGCGGGCTCGCAATCAGCTTCACCGCGCGTTCGGGGCCCGAGCGGACGATCATCGTGCCGGGCGATCTGATTGCGCTGCAGCTCGCCGCCGTCGACGGCGCGCGCGCCAGCCGGCCCACGGCGTCGGCCGCCCCGGCGCCGGCGAACCCACCGCGGCGGAGCCAAATCCGTGCTGATAGAATCACTCTCTCAACCCCTTGGCCGGGCTTGACCCGGCCATCCACGCCTCTCCCCAGGCAACCCGATCGCCAAGACGTGGACCCGCGGGTCAAGCCCGCGGGAGGGGAATATTTTTGACGCTTCAATCTGATTGGATAACGCGCTGGCGGTATTCGGGCGCAAGTAAGATCGAGATGTAATCGATTAAAATTAGCGTTAAATCGCAGTTAATTGTGCTGGTTTTTTGCCGGGCTGGGTTCTCTCATGAAGCATTGCGCGCGCATGGGGGAAAGATGCCGAAGAGCACGCGGGATGAAGGGAAGGTTGCGGGTGAGCAACAATGGAACCGCGGTGCGGCGGCCCGCTTTCGCGAATATGCGGCGCAGATAAGAGACTTGGCCGCTAGAGAACGTGACGCTGTCATCCGCGACAGGTTGTTGGCCGTCGCCGACCAATATGAGGCGCTCGCTGCCAGCATCGAGGCGAACCCTGCTGCGGAGCCTTAGTCCCGCTCGCCGACCTGGCCATCGGCGCCGCGGCGCAGCACCATGCCCGGCAAGACGCCGGTGTGGACCGCGTTGTCGATGACGAGAACGCCGTTGACGATGACGCTGGTGCGGGTGCCCGAGGGATAGCGGTGCGGCTCGGCATAGGTCGCCCGGTCGCGGAAGTCGGCGGGATCGAAGATCGCCAGATCGGCACGGTAGCCTTCGGCGAGGAGGCCGCGGTCGCGCAGCTTCAGCGCGCGCGCCGAGGCGCCGGTCATCTTGTGGACCGCCTGCTCCAGCGGCAACAGGCGTTCGTCATGGACGTAATGGCCGATGATCCGCGGGAAGGTCCCGTAAAAGCGCGGATGCGGCATTCCCTGCGCGACAATGCCGTAATCGGCGACGCAATTGCCGTCGGAGCCGACCAAGGCCGTAGGCGAGCGCACGATCGTGCGGATGTCGTCCTCCGAGATCGAGGCGATCAACACCCGGGTCGCGCCATTGTCCTCGATCAAGAGGTCGCAGACCTGGTCGATCGGGTCGACCCCCCGCGCGGCGGCGAGCGCGGCGATCGTTTTGCCGGCATGCTGCGGCGCCTTCGGCGAGATCGAGACCTGCACCGCGCCCCAGGAGGGGATGCGGCCCCAATTGTTGAGCCCATTGTCGGCGATCTCGGCCTCGATGCGGGCGCGCATCTCGGGCGATGCGAGGCGCGCCAGCATCGCCGAATTGTCGCCGACCTGCACCCAGGGCGGCAGCAGGTTTTTGAGTGGGTTGGCGCCGGCCTCATAGGGGTAGGCATCGCAATCGATATCGCAGCCTTCGGCGCGCGCCTCTTCGATGCGGGCGAGGATCTTCGCCGCCTTCCCCCAATTGTCGACGCCGGAGCATTTCAGGTGGACGATCTCGACATGGATCGGAAAGGCGCGGGCGACGGCGATCGCCTCCTCGACCGCCTCCAGCACCCGGTTCGATTCGTCGCGCAGATGGGTGAAATAGCCGGCCCGGTGGCGTTCGACGACCTCGCACAGAGCCATGATCTCGGCGGGCTCGGCAAAGCTGCCGGGCGGCGTGAAGAGCCCGGTCGAGAGGCCGAGCGCGCCGGCGGTGAGGCCCTCGTCGAGCAGCGCCTTCATCTCATTGAGCTCGGCCGGGCTGGGCGCCCGGTCTTCGAGCCCCATCGCCATCAGCCGCAGCGTGTTGTGGCCGACCAGCATGCCGGCATTGACCGCGACCTTGGGGAAGCTGTCGAGATAGTCGGGGAAGCTGATTTCACGAAACGGCAACCACGGCGCCCCGCCGGAGAGATAGTCGGCGAGTGTCTGCGCCTTGCCGGGCAAGACCGGCGCGACCGAGAAGCCGCAATGGCCGATGATCTCCGTCGTCACCCCCTGGCGCACCTTGCTCTCGGCCTTCGGGTTGATCGGCAATGTGAAATCGGAATGGGTCTTGATGTCGATAAAGCCGGGCGTCACCGCCAGCCCTGCGGCGTCGATGACCCGGGCGGCCTCGCCTGCGAGCGCTCGGCCGATGCGGGCAATCCGGCCGTCGGCGATCGCAACATCGGCAGCTTCGCCGGGTCGGCCCGAGCCGTCGATCACCGTGCCGCCGCGGATCAGGATATCCCAGGCCATTTAACCCGCTCCACTCGTTGCCGCACGCCGCTTGTCGATGATAGATCGAGACGCAGCATCTTCAGAGGGGGAGTTGCGCAATCAGCGGGCCGATCGACGGCGGTCAGATCGCTGCCGGTCAGATCACTGCGGGCCAGATCGTGCTCGGCGCGGCGCTGGAAAACATCGCGCGTCGCCACAAGGTGTGGGCGTGGCGGCCGGGGCGGCCGCGTCTCTCGGGCTTTCTCGACGCGATCGCGCGGCGCCCTTCCTTCACCGCGACGGTGCAACCCGAACTCGAGATCTGAGGTCGCCCGGGCTTGTCCCGGCCTTGCTCCCCGGCGGCATTTCCGCTACATCCTCGGCCCGTTCCGGACATGGGACCAGGGCGCGTAGCTCAGCGGGAGAGCACTACGTTGACATCGTAGGGGTCACAGGTTCAATCCCTGTCGCGCCCACCAGGCCCTCGAAATCCGCCCCCGGCGGCTCAATCGGCGAGCGGGTTGGGGCGCAGTTGGATGTGCACGGCGAGCGTCGTTCCCTTGCCGCCTTCCTTGAGCCAGGGCACCCGGTCGTCGCTGGCGGTCCACATCCTCTCGCCTTCCACCCGCCGTTCGGGTCGTCGATGCGGCCGTCGAGCCCCTTGGCGTAGAAGCCGAGCGGATAGGGCACGCGGATCACCACCCACTGCCCTTCACCAGCGCCAGGAGCCCGTCATTCTCGTTGCCGGTCGAGATCGGCACGTCGCCGCCGAGGCCAGGGATGTTGTGCTGGTCGACCCAGGTGTAATAGCTCGCCTCGGCGCTGTTGTTGCCGATCCCCGGCGAAGCCGGGACCGGGATACTGGTAGAATGACCAGCCCTCCGGGCAGCCGAACCGCGTTCGCCTGTCGCTGTCGAGAAAGTCATCTGGCAGTCTGGATTAAAGGCGCATTCAGCTTGAATTAAAGGCGCATTCAGCTTGATTGCTGGTGATTGATAACGCATTCGGTTACCATCGCTGCCGCGGAGGCGGCGTAACCAGGGTTGACCAACGCCGTGCCCAATCCTCAGATGCCGCAGATCCTTCCCGAACGAACTCGGGCGCATTGAATGTTTGAGCTTAAGCGCTTCTTACTCCGAGATCTGCGCTGAAAGATGCCGCGTATGTACGATTGGTCCCGCTCCCCCTTCGAGACGTCGCCGAACTCGCTCGCCGGTGATGCGTACGCGCAGCGGGCAATCGGAAGCGGTCAGGCGTCCCGATGGTGGCGATCAAGTGCGGCACCGCGGGGCACAAAGCGCAAGGGCCGATCCCCGCTCCCGAAGGTTGCCAACTGAAAACAGCATTCAAGAGCTGATCCGGCACGATATCGAGGATCAATCAGTTGTTCACTGACGCAAGCCGTTCCCCTCTTCGCCGACTGATCGGATCCTTGCTGGCCCGCCGAGACGACTCGGCCACCGACTCGCACAGCAGCCGGCGTGCCGGTCAGCTGGGTCTGGTCGGAAGCGACCCTGACGCGGAGCCCAATCCGGAGCCGGGCCCCGAAATGCCGGTAGAAGACTCAGGCGCTCCGGATCAGGGTCTGGCGGCCCTCGTCGCATTGCTGCGCTTTCACGGCATCGGGGCCGATCCCGAGCAGATCCGCCACCGTTTCGGCGCGAAGACGCTCGGCGTCGGCGAGATGCTGCGCTGCGCCAAGGAGATGGGGCTGAAGGCGCGGGTGGTCACGACGCGCTGGCAGCGCCTCGCGAGCACGCCGTTGCCGGCGATAGCGCCATTGCGGGACGGGCGGTTCCTGATCCTCGGCAAGGCCGGCGAGGACAAGGCGCTGGTCCAGTCGCCGACATCGCCGCGCCCCTCGATGATGAGCCGCGACGAGTTCGAGGCGGCGTGGGACGGGCGGCTTGTCTTGATGGCGCGCCGCGCCGGGCTCGCCGATCTCGGGCGCCGCTTCGACATCACCTGGTTTTATGGCGCGATTCACAAATATCGCCACCTGTTGGGCGAGGTGCTCGTCGCCTCGTTCTTCCTGCAGCTTTTCGCGCTCGTGTCGCCGCTGTTCTTCCAGGTCGTCATCGACAAGGTGCTGGTGCACCGCACGCTGTCGACGCTCGACGTCTTGGTCATCGGGCTCATCGCGATCGGGATCTTCGAGGCGATCCTCGGGGGTCTGCGCACCTACCTCTTCGCGCACAGCACCAACCGTATCGATGTCGAGCTCGGCGCGCGCCTGTTTCGCCACCTGATGGCCCTGCCGATCGCCTATTTCGAGGCGCGCCGTACCGGCGACTCGGTGGCGCGGGTGCGCGAGCTGGAAAACATCCGCCAATTCCTCACCAGCTCGGCATTGACCCTGGTCATCGACTTGTTCTTCTGCTTCGTGTTCCTGGCGGTGATGTTCTATTACGCGCCGATCCTGACCTGGATCGTGCTCGGCGCCTTTCCGTTCTATATCGCGATCTCGGCCGGGGCGACCCCCTTGTTCCGCCGCCGGCTCGATGAGAAATTCCGCCGCGGCGCCGAGAACCAGGCGTTCCTCGTCGAGAGCGTCAACGGGGTCGAGACGCTGAAGGCGATGGCGGTCGAGCCGCAGATGCAGCGGCGCTGGGAGGAGCAGCTCGCCGGCTATGTCAGCGCGAGCTTCCGGGTCGTCAGCCTTGGCAACACGGCGAGCCAGGCGGTGCAGCTGGTCAGCAAGCTGGTCACCGCGCTGACCCTTTACTTCGGCGCCAAGCTGGTGATCGAGGGCGGCCTCTCGGTCGGCGAACTGGTCGCCTTCAACATGCTCGCCGGGCGGGTGACGATGCCGGTGTTGCGGCTGGCGCAGATGTGGCAGGACTTCCATCAGGCGCGCCTTTCGGTAGCGCGGCTCGGCGATATCCTCAACACCGCGCCGGAGCCGAGCTTCAACCCGGCGCGCGCCGCGCTGCCGGCGATCCACGGCGATGTCGCCTTCGAGCACGTCACCTTCCGCTACCGGATCGACGGACCCGAGGTATTGCACGACATCACCTTCAGCGTACCGCCCGGGCAGATCGTCGGCATCGTCGGCGCCTCAGGTTCGGGCAAGAGTACGCTCGCCAAGCTGATTCAGCGCCTCTACATCCCGGAGAGCGGGCGCGTCTTCGTCGATGGCGTCGATCTTGCGATGGTCGACATCGCCTGGTTGCGCCGCCAGGTCGGGATCGTGTTGCAGGAGAATGTGCTGTTTAACCGCTCGGTGCGCGACAACATCGCGCTGGGCGACCCGGCGATGCCGATCGAGCGGGTCATCGCGGCGTCCCAGCTCGCCGGCGCGCATGAATTCATCCTCGAAATGCCCGAGGCCTACGACACCATAATCGGCGAGCGCGGTTCGAGCCTGTCGGGCGGACAGCGCCAGCGGATCGCGATTGCCCGCGCTCTGGTGATGGACCCGCGCATCCTGATATTCGACGAGGCGACGAGCGCGCTCGACTATGCCAGCGAACGGGTGATCCAGGCCAACATGCAACAGATCGCCCACGGGCGGACGGTGTTCATCATCGCCCACCGGCTGTCGACGGTGCGCCACACCCACCGCATTCTGACGATCGATCGCGGCCGGCTCGTCGAGGACGGCACGCATGATGAGCTGGTGCGCACCGGCGGCCGCTACGCGATGCTGCACCGCCTGCAGGCCGGCATCCAGGAGATCGCTAATTAGCTTGGTTCCTACAGGTCTGGGTCTATGAAATCGCTGAACGCCGTTGTCGCCCTTCCCGACTCGCCAGGGCGCCGCCGCCGCGACCACGAACTGGCGTTTCTGCCGGCAGCGCTCGAAATCATCGAAACGCCGCCATCGCCGATCGGGCGCGCTATCGGGCTCACGATCATTGCCGTCTTTGTGCTGGCGCTGGGCTGGGCCTGCCTCGGCACGGTCGATATCGTCGCCACCGCTCAGGGCAAAATCATCCCGAGCGGGCGGACGAAGGTCATCCAGCCCTTCGAGATCGGCGTCGTCCGGGCGATTCATGTGCATGACGGCGATACCGTCAAGGCGGGCCAGGTGCTGATCGAACTGGACCCGACGATCAACGCGGCCGAGCGCGAGCATTCGCAAAGCGACCTTACCGCGGCCCAGCTCGACGTGGCGCGACTGCGCGCCGCCCTGGCCGACGGCCCCGACCCGCTTGCCGACTTCCATCCGCCGGAGGGCGCGAGCCCGTCGCTTATCGCCACCGTGCGCCAGCACCTGACGGCGCTAACCGCCGAGCATCGCGCCAAGATCGCCGCGCTCGACCGCCAGATGGCGCAAAAGGAGGCCGAGCGCGCCACCTCCGCGGCGATAATCGCCAAGATCGAGGCGGTAATCCCGCTCTTGCAGCAGCAGGTCGATGTGCGCAAGACCCTGATGGAGCACGAGACCGGATCGAAGCTCATCTATCTCCAGACGCTGCAGCAGCTGGTCGAGCAGCAGCGGGAGCTTGCGGTTCAAAAGAGTAAATTCAACGAAGCTCAGGCCGCGGTCGCGGCGATTGGGGAAACCCGGACGCAGACCGAGGCAGAATACCGACGCACTCTGTTTGACGAACTCGGCAAGGTCGAGCCCAGGGCAGCGGGGCTCGCCCAAGACCTGATCAAGGCCGAGGAGCGCACCAAATTGCAGGTGCTGACCGCGCCGGTCGACGGCATCGTCCAGCAGCTTGCGGTGCACACCGTGGGCGGCGTGGTGACACCGGCGCAGTCGCTCCTCGTGCTGGTGCCGCAGGACAGCCATCTCGAAATTGAGGCGATGGTGCCGAATCGCGATGTTGGCTTCGTCGAGCCCGGCCAGGAGGCTGAGATCAAGATCGCGACCTTCAACTTCACCCGCTACGGGCTGTTGCACGGGAAGGTGCTGAGCATTTCGCCGGACGCGGTCGGGAAAGACGAGCCGCAGGACCAGACGAAGGACAAGTCACAGGGAAGCCAGAGTGCAAAGGTGCCGAGCGACGAGCAAGGGCCGGTCTATGCCGCGCGGATCTCGCTCGACCGCACCCAAATGCAGATCGAGGGCAAGCCGGTTAACCTGACCCCCGGCATGGCCGTAACCGCCGAGATCAAAACCGGCGACCGCCGCATCATCAGCTATCTTCTCTCGCCGTTGCGAAAATACCAGGCGAACAGTTTGCGCGAGCGGTGAGCCGAGGCCGCGAAGAGAGCGCGCCGACCCGCCGATCCGGGCATCGCCAAGGCCGATCCCGACGTGGTCGCCGACGCGGCCGCATTCGCCACGTGACGCCACAACCCGGCGGCTGGTATCATCACGGGAGGGTAACGGGGGGTCGAACGATGCGGCTGCTACTTGTCGGGGCGGGGCTGATCGGGCTTGCCGCGGCGCTGTCCGGTTGCGTCGAGCCCGGCGACACCGCTCCGTTCGGTATCGGGCTGTCGCGCGTCGATCCCGAGGAGGCCGCCGAACGCGCAATCGTGGGGGCCGCGCTTGGTACCGCGCTAGGCACCGGCGTCGGCGCCACCGCCTCAATCAACCCGGCGATCGGCGCGGTTATCGGCGCAGAAAGCGGCGCGGCGATTGGCGCCGCGATCGGTGTCGCGACGGCGCAGCCGCTGCCGAGCTATACGCCGATCGCAGTGCCTGCCGCACCGGTTATCCCGGGCTTTTATGATACCTGGCCGCCCGGCTACTACCCGCCGCCGGTCGCTTCGCAAACGCCGCCGCCGCGCCCGGGCTGACCCGAAACCGGCGCCGCTGTAACGCTATCGGCTGGGCGGACCTGCATCGCCGATGCCGCTGTTTGCGATCCCGTTTCCATTCACCGACCCGAACGCCCCATTCGTGGTTCCCCCGTTTTCGGTCGGCCCGATCACGATCGCGATTCGCTGGTATGCGGTCGCCTACATCGCCGGCCTCTTGATCGGCTGGCGCTATTGCCTGTCTCTCGCCGACCGTCCGCCGCATCGCGTCAAGCGGGACGATATCGACGACTTTCTGTTGTGGGCGACGCTCGGCGTCGTGCTCGGCGGACGCATCGGCTACTTGCTGTTCTACAAGCCCGGCTACTACATCCTGCATCCGCTCGAGACGCTCTATCTCTGGCAAGGCGGGATGTCGTTCCATGGCGGCGCGCTCGGCGTCACGACTGCGATCTTGCTGTTCACCAGGACGCGCGGGATCCCGATATTCGCATTTTCCGACATTATCTGCGCGGCGATCCCGATCGGGCTGTTGTTCGGGCGCATCGCCAATTTCATAAACGGCGAGCTGTGGGGGCGCGTGACCGATGTGCCCTGGGCGATGGTGTTTCCCGGCGGCGGGCCGCTGCCGCGCCATCCGAGCCAGCTTTACGAGGCGTCGTGCGAGGGCATCCTGTTGTTCGTCGTGCTGTTTGCCGCCGAGCGCAGCGGGGCGCGGCGGCATCCGGGAATTCTCACCGGCCTGTTTCTTGCCGGCTATGCGGTGGCGCGGATGTCCGGCGAGCTGTTTCGCCAGCCCGATGTGCAGCTCGGCTTCATCCCGATCTTTGGGCTCGAGACCACAATGGGGCAGCTGCTGTCGGTCCCGCTCCTGGTCATCGGGATCGTGCTGATCCTGTGGGCGCGGCGGCAGCCGTCGATCGCGGCGGCCGCGCCGCGGTGACGTCAGGCCGATGAGCGCCGAGCTGGCCATCAGGATCGCCCGGAGGATCCGGCGCGAGGGGCCGCTGTCGATCGCGGCGTTCATGGCGATCGCGCTGCATGACCCCGAGGCTGGCTACTACGCGCGGCATGATCCTCTCGGCGCCGCCGGCGATTTCATCACCGCTCCCGAGATCAGCCAGATTTTTGGCGAGCTGATCGGGGCGTGGTGCGCCGATCTCTGGCGGCATATCGGCCGGCCCGCTTCGGTTATCCTGGTTGAGCTGGGACCCGGAAGCGGCGCGCTGCTCGGCGATTTTCTGCGCGCCGCAACAGCCCTGCCCGAGTTCCGCCGGGCGCTCGATCTATACCTGGTCGAGACCAGCCCGGTGCTGAGCGCCCGGCAGCAGCGCCGCCTGGGCAGCCTTGCCGCGCATTTCATCGCGAGCATCGATTCGCTGCCGCAAGGCCCGCTGCTGCTCGTCGCCAACGAGTTTCTCGATGCGTTGCCGATCCGCCAGCTGGTGCGCGGCCGCGTCGAGTGGGCCGAGCGCCTCGTTACGCTCGATCCCGAAAACCGGCTGGTCTTTGCCGTCGGGCCGGAAGACCCCGCATTGAGCCTGCTCGTGCCGCCCGCGTTACGCGAACACCCTTCCGAAACGATCGTCGAAATCTGTCCGGCGGCAGCAGCACTCGCCGCGGCGCTCGGCGAGCGGCTGACGCGGCAACCCGGCGCGGCGCTGTTTGTCGATTACGGCTATTTCCCGAGCGCGCCCGGCCCAACCCTCGCCGCGCTGCGCCACCACGCGACCGCCGCATTGCTCGACGATCCGGGCACTGCCGATCTCAGCGCCCATGTCGATTTCGCCACCTTCGCCGCGGCGGCGCGTACCGCCGGCGCCGCGGTCCATGGCCCGGTGGCACAGGGCCGATTCCTCGCAGCGCTCGGCGCCGAGGCGCGGCTGGCGGCATTGTCGGCACGGGCGAGCGCGGTGCAGCGCACCGCGCTCGAAAGCGGCCTCGAACGCTTGCTCGATCCCGCTCAGATGGGCAATTTGTTCAAGGCCCTGGCATTGACCTCACCGGGCCTGCCGGCGCCTGCCGGTTTTGACTGAAGACGGGATCATGATCACGCTCAGGGCGCTCGATGGCCACGGCGGGGTCCGCCACGCCTTCTTCACCCGTCAGGGCGGGGTCAGCGCGGGTGTATACGCGGCGCTGAATTGCGGCTTCGGCTCGCGCGATGATCCGGCGAAGGTCGAACAGAACCGCGCGATCGCGGCGGCGCAGTTCGGCCTCCCGGTGGAGCGGCTGGTCACCTGCCACCAGATCCACGGCACCGCGACCGTCAGGGTTGAGCGGCCGTGGCGCCGCGACGCCAACCCGCGCGCCGATGCAATGGTGACCGCCGTGCCGGGCATCGCGCTCGGCGTGCTCGCGGCCGATTGCGCGCCCGTATTGTTCGCCGACCCGGTAGCCCGGATCGTCGGTGCCGCGCATGGTGGCTGGCGCGGCGCACTCGCCGGCGTCATGGAGGCGACGGTTACGGCGATGGCGGCGCAGGGCGCCAGGCCTGAGCGGATCTGCGCCGGGATCGGGCCGTGCATCGCCCAGCCCTCGTACGAGGTCGGGCCGGAATTCGAGGCCGCCTATGCCGCCGCAGACCAGGGCAGCGGCCGCTTTTTCAAGCCGGCCCAGCGAGAAGGCCATTTCCTCTTCGATCTCGGGGGCTACATCGCCGATCGTCTCGCCCGGCTCGGCCTCGCGGCGATCGAGCGTGCCCCGCACGACACCGTCGCGGAGGCGGCGCTGTTTTTCAGCTACCGGCGTGCCTGTCTGCGCGGCGAGCCCGATTATGGTCGCGGCCTCGCCGCGATCGTGCTCGCCGAATAGGGCTCGCGCCGTGCCTTACCTGATCTTGTTCGGCGGTTTATGCCTCCTCGGCCTCCTTGCGACTTGCGTGCTCCGATGACCGGCACCCGGAAGCGCGGCCGGCCGGGGATCCTCGCCCTGGCCGCGCTGCTCGCCTCCTGCCAGCCCTTGCCGCATCCCTTTGCCGACGATCGCCCGCCCGCCGCGCTCCTGAAGGTGCGCGATGTGGCCGGGGTGTCGATCGCGCCCATTGAGGGCGAGCCCGCTTCCGTCGCAGAGAAGCTGAGCGCGGCGGTGGCGGGCGCGCTCCTGAAGCGCGACATTCCCGCCAGCGACACGACCACCAGCCTCGGCAGCTATCAGCTTTACGGCCGGGTGGTCGAGGCCAACCCGCAGCGCGGCAAGGCGAGCCTCACCGCCTATTGGCGGCTGCAGGATGCCAAGGGCCGGACGGTCGGCGCGCCGACCGCGCGGCTCGAAGCCGATACCCGCCAGTGGGAATCCGCAGACCCCCGGACGATCGAGCGGCTGGCCAAGTTGAGTGCGGACGGTCTCGCGCCGCTGCTCGAAGAGGAGGAGGCTCCGGCCGAGGCGGCCGCCGAGGGGCGCACCCGCGTCGCGATCCGGGATATCAGCGGGGCGCCGGGCGATGGGGCGAAATCGCTGATGGCCGCGGTGACGGCGGTCTTGCAGCGGCAGGATCTGGCGATTGTCGAAAATGGAAAGCCGGCCGACCTCACGATCGATGGCGACGTCAGCGTCGGCCCGGTCAAGGCGAACCAGCAGCACGTCAAGATCCTCTGGCATGTCCGTCGCGCGGACGGCGTCGAAATCGGCACGGCCGGCCAGGAAAACGACGTGCCGGGCGGGCTGCTCGACGGGCCCTGGGGAGATCTCGCCTATAGTGTGGCGCTCGCCGCCGGCGACGGGCTGATGCAGCTCGTCGCCCGTGGCGCGCCGCAGCCGAAATCGTAAAGCCGCCCGCTCCGGGATGCTCGGATCAGAGATCAGACCGGGCGCTCGCCCTCGATCGTTACGCGATGCATGACGCGGCGCTGACCGCGATAGTCATTGATCGCGTTATGCTGCACGCAACGATTGTCCCAGAATGCGATCGAATTGGGCTGCCACCGGAAGCGGCAGGTAAATTCCGGGCGCACCGCATGATCGCATAAATAGTCCAGCAACGGCGCGCTCTCTTCTTCGGTCATGTCCTTGAAGCGCAGCGTGAAGGTGCGATTGACGTAGAGCGCCTTCTTCCCGGTCTCGCGATGGGTGCGCACGACCGGGTGCTCGATCTCGGCATGCGCGGCCTCGCTGAAGTTAAAGCGCATTGACGATGGACCATACGCCTGGGCGCGCATCGCGTTCGGGCCGTACGGATTTCGGGCGCTGTGGATTGCGGTCATGCCGTCGAGCATCGCCTTCATGCCACCCGATAGGCTCTCATAGGCGCGGTACTGGTTGGCGAACATCGTGTCGCCGCCAAATTCCGGCACCTCGCGGGCGTAGAGCACCGATCCCAGGGACGGACGTTCCAGATAGCTAACATCGGTGTGCCAGCCGCCGCCGAAATTGCGCGTCTCCTCGGGCTCCTTGCGGACCTCGAGGATCTCCGGATATCCCGCCATCGCCGCGACGAATTCGTGGATTTGCAGCTCACCGAAGCGGCGGCCGAACGCGAGCTGCTGCTCCGGGGTCAGATGCTGGTCGTGGAAGAAGATGACGAGGTACTCGAGCAGCGCCGCGCGGATCTCGCCGATTACGCAGTCAGGGAGGGGACCGGAAAGGTCGACCCCCACAATTTCGGCGCCGAGCGCGCCCGCAATCGGTTTAATCGAGATCGTCATGACGCCACCGTCGCTCCGCTGGTGATTTGGTATCCGAATTCGGCAGGTTTGGCGACCACTTCGTTCCTAAAATCGTCATCCCGGCGGTGCCGGCGGGATCGCCGGTTCGTCGGCCGCCTCGAATGCGGCGAGGCTCTCCTCGATCGCGGCCTGCGGCAGATCGCGGGTGATGAAGACGATGCGGGTGCGGCGATCCGCATCGGGCCAGGCCGGCAGCAGCACCGGCGGGTGAAAGAGGTGCTGCACGCCATGCAGCACGACCGGCTGCTCCGGACGGTCGGCCAGCGCGACGATCGCCTTCAGCCGCAACAGATCGTCGCCGCGCATCGTCGCCAGCGCGTCGAGCCAGCCCGACAGCGCGCCCCACGAGATCGGCCGCTCGCGGGTGATGCAAAAGGCGCGGATGCGCGAATCGTGCCGGTTGACGTCGTGCCCATGGGCGTCGTGATGATGGTGCTCTCCGTCCTCTTCGGTGTCACCATGGCGCGCGGCAACCGCCTCGTCCCGCAGCCAGCGCTGCACCTCGACGCTTTTGGTCCGCGGATCGAACAGGCCGAGGCCGAACAAATCGCCCGGATCGATCGCGCCGTGCGCCGCGCGCAGCAGCGGGGCGCCGGGATTGAGCGCTCGGAGCCGCGCCTCCAGCGCGGCCAGCGCGGCGGGTTCGGCGAGGTCGGCCTTGGTGACGATCAGCCGGTCGGCGACCGCGGCCTGCTTCACCGCCTCGGGCTGGCGGTCGAGTGTGCCGGCGCCGTTGACCGCGTCGACCGTCGTCACCACGCCGTCGATCATATAGCGCTCGGCGACTATCGGGTCGGAGAACAGCGCGTGCAGCACCGGAGCCGGGTCGGCGAGCCCGGTCGTCTCGATGACGGCGCGAGTGAAATACGGCACCCGCCCCTTGACCCGGCCAACGAACAGATCGGTCAGCGTGTTGACGATGTCGCCGCGCACCGTGCAGCACAGGCAGCCGCTGTTGAGCAGCACAACGTCCTCGGTCGCGCTCTCAACCAGGAGATGGTCGAGGCCGATCTCGCCGAATTCGTTGACGATCACCGCGGTCGCCGCCATCTCGGGTTGTTTCAGCACGTGGTTCAACAGCGTCGTCTTGCCGCTGCCGAGAAAGCCGGTCAGCACCGTCACCGGAATCCGCGATGCGGCATTCAGCGCTGCCATGATCCTGGCTCCTCTCTGCAAATCGCGCGCCCGGGCGGATTTTGCGGCGATTTGTCGGCCGCGTCGAGCCTGCCGCCGCGCGGGGACGAAATCGCCGCTGCCGCCCTAATACCGTCAGAGCGACGCGCTGTCCCGCCCAAGGGGCGGCCTGCGATGCGGTACACGTAGGGGAAGCGATGTACTCTGTCGTCTATTGGGCCGGGATGACAACGCTGTTCCTGTGGACGGCATACTCGGCTTATTCCGCGATCATTGGGCTGTAACGGCACCACGCCTCTTCGGCGCTCGCGAAAATCTCCTGCCCCGCCTGACCGCCCCGGCCTATGATGGGCCGTGAGCCAATCCAGCCTGCGGGTACAAGGACATGAGCGACGTTCAGCATTTCATCAATGGCAAACCGGTCGCGGGATCCGGCGACCGCTTCGGCGAGGTGTTCAATCCGGCGACCGGCGAGCGGGTCCGCCGGGTTAGCTTTGCCAGCGCCGCCGAGGTCGACCAGGCGGTCAATGCGGCGATCGCGGCGTTTCCCGGCTGGGCAGCGACCGCACCGCTGACCCGCGCGCGCGTCATGTTCAAATTCCTCGAACTGCTGCATCGCGAGCACGACGCGCTGGCGCGGGTCATTTCCGAGGAGCACGGCAAGATCTTTTCCGATGCTCAGGGCGAGGTCATGCGCGGCCTCGAGGTCGTCGAGTTCGCCTGCGGCATCCCGCATCTGTTGAAGGGCGAGTTCACCGAGCAGGTCGCCCGCGGTATCGACAGCTGGTCGGTGCGCCAGCCCTTGGGCGTGTGCGCCGGCATCACGCCGTTCAATTTCCCGGCGATGGTGCCGATGTGGATGTTTCCGATGGCCCTGGCCTGCGGCAACACCTTTGTGTTGAAGCCGTCCGAGCGCGACCCGTCGGCCGGCTTCCGCATCGCCGAATTGCTGTTGGAAGCGGGCCTCCCGCCCGGCGTGTTCAACGTCGTCAACGGCGACAAGGAGGCGGTCGACGCAATTCTGCGGCATCCCGGCATCAACGCCGTCAGCTTTGTCGGCTCGACGGCGATCGCCGAATATATCTACACCACGGCGGCCGCAGCCGGGAAACGGGTGCAGGCGCTGGGCGGCGCCAAGAATCACATGGTGGTGATGCCGGACGCTGATCTCGACCAGGCGACCGACGCCTTGATGGGTGCGGCCTACGGCGCCGCCGGCGAGCGCTGCATGGCGGTATCGGTCGCGGTCGCGGTCGGCGGGGTCGGCGACAAGCTGATGGACAAGCTCGTGCCGCGGGTGCGCGCGCTGAAGATCGGCCCCGGCACCGATCCCGACGCCGAGATGGGGCCGCTGGTCACTGCGGCCCATCTTCAGAAGGTTCGCTCTTATGTCGATCTCGGCGTCAAGGAGGGGGCCAAGCTCGTCGTCGATGGGCGCAGCCTGAAATTGCAGGGCTACGAGAACGGCTTCTTCCTCGGCGGCTGCGTCTTCGACGAGGTCACGCCGCAGATGCGGATCTACAAGGAGGAGATCTTCGGCCCGGTCTTGTCGGTGGTGCGCGCGCCCGATTTCGAGGACGCGGTCAAGCTCTGCAACGAGCACGAATACGGCAATGGCGTCGCGATCTTTACCCGCGACGGCGATGCCGCGCGCGAATTCACCAACCGCATCCAGATCGGCATGGTCGGCGTCAATGTGCCGATCCCGGTGCCGATGGCGTTCCACAGCTTTGGCGGCTGGAAGCGCTCCCTCTTTGGCGACATGGCGGTCTACGGCGGCGAGGGCGTGCGCTTCTACACAAGGCTCAAGACCGTGACCGCGCGCTGGCCGACCGGGATCCGATCCGGCGCCGAATATGTGATGCCGACGATGCGGTGAACCGTTACTCCGGCGGGCGCTTCGCCCCGAGCCGGCGTGCGAGTTCGTCGATGATAGCCAGCGCATGCCGCAATTCTTCGTCATCGGGCTCGGGGTGGGTGTCGCTCGGATAGCGAAAATCGGCGACCCAGGAACTCCAGTTCTCGACCGCCGACACGAGATCGGCGATCTCGGGAAAGCTCCCGGTCGCCGCCGCGCCGAGCTGCGACAGCGAGTGCGTCTTGCGCGACCGCTTGCCGGCAAGCGTGAGAAAGCCTTTCAGCAATTTTTCGATGGCCTGCTGGCAATGAAACGCGGCAATCCCGCGCAGCGGCGGGTTGGCCGCCGCGCAGACCGCGACCGCTTGCCGGTCTTTGGCGGCGACGGCGAGCCAGCGCTCCACCGCATCCCAGCGGGCTTTCGGGTCCGGTACTTTCATCGGCGACGGTCCCATGGGAGAGCCATAGACGACAATGCCATCGATATCGGCCTCCGCGGCCAGCGTGCCGACGATGTTGCGGTTGCGCTCGAAGGTGGCGGCGCGGATCGGGAATACGTCGGCCGGGCGGCGATAGCCTCGCCTCACCTGATAGCCGGCCTGCGTGGTGAGTTTTTCGGGCGGCGTGTCGTCGTCGACGACGACCATGAGGTCGATGTCGCTGTCGCGGCCGGCCTCGCCGCGCGCCGCCGAGCCGAACAGAATGACGCGCTGCGGCTTGAAATAGCCGATGATCGGATCGAGCAATGCCCGGGGGACCAACCGCTTTGTCATGGGCCCGATCCTAAACCTTCCCTTTCGCCGCCGCCGGCGAAGGCCGGCGTGTTGCCGCTCGGAGGGTGTTCGCTCCGACGCCGGGTATGTGATGCCGACGATGCGGTGTGGCGCGACGCCGGCGCTTAATGCACCAGATCGGTCGCCAGATGGAACAGGCAATCGCCGCGCTCGACGCGGCCCGGCACCCGCTTGCAGATGACGGTGCCGGCGCGGCCGAAAGCGGCGGATGCCGGTTCGCGCCACGGCGTGTCGTGCGGGTGGATGAGCGCTGCTGGCGTCCCGGCTTCGACCTCGGCGCCGAGCTCGACGAGCGGTTCGAAGAGACCGGGGTCCGGCGCGTAGCAATAATAATCCTGGCCGCTGATCTGCATCAGCCGGGTCGTGTGCTCCGCCGGCGGCGGCGGGGTTGCCAGCGCGCCCAGCGCATGGAGCACGCGGCGCACGCCGCCTTCGGCGATGTGCAATGCCGCCGGCGTCACCTGCCCGCCGCCGGCCAGTTCGGTGCTCATATGGCCGATGCCGGCGCGCGCCGCCGCGGCGGTTATCGTGTGGTCGCCCCAGCCGCCGCCGCTGACGAGATAGCCGATCGGCGCGCCGAACGCGCGCATCAGCTCGGTCGCGCGCTCCAGCGCCTCCGGCGTGTCGGGCCGCCGCCCCAACGTGCTCGGGATATAGGTCAGGGAGCTGCCGCCGGAATGCAGGTCGAGGACGAACTCGACGTGCGGCAAGAGCTCGCTTTCGATGTAATAGGCGATTTGCGCTGTCGGCCCGCCGTCCGGATCGCCGGGAAAGCTGCGGTTCAGATTGCCCTGGTCGAGCGGCGAGGTCCGCATCCCGGCCATCGCCGCCGGGAAATTTGCCGAAGGCAGGATGATGATCTGGCCGCGCACCTCCTCGGGCTCGAGGCTGCGGATCAGCTTGCCGAGCGTGACCTGGCCCTCCAACTCGTCGCCGTGATTGCCGGCCATCAGCAGCACGCGCGGCCCCGCGCCATTGCCGCCGGTATTGCTGATCTGGGCGATCGGGATCGGGAGCCAGCCATAGGCCGAGCGGTGGACCGAATAGGGCAGGCGCAGAAAGCCATGCTGTTTCCCGTCGCGGTCGAAATCGATCTCGGCGGTAAGGCGGGTTTGGCTGCGGGCCATGCGGGGCTCCCTGGGCGGCGCGCGATCGGCCGATCAATAGCACGATCGCGGCTGCATCGCTCCGCCGACAACGGGAGGTTGCGGCCGAGCGGCCGCTTCCTCACGGGTCGCCGCCCACCCGACCATCGTCGGCGTGGTCGGCGCCTTCGGGCGGTGGCATCGCCGCCGCTCGCGTAGTATCGTCCCGACGCCGTCCCCGTAGCTCAGCCGGATAGAGCATCGGTTTCCTAAACCGGGGGTCACAGGTTCGAGTCCTGTCGGGGACGCCAATGATTCCGTTATATAATCTATCCCAGCGCTCAACGGCACCGATCGGTTTGCTCCTGAAATTGCCACCGATTGCCGTTTATAACGCCCCGGCCGGGTATGCCCCCATTTCAGTCTTTGCCCGTTGCCAGCCTAGAGGTATCAGGGGGTGGAACGGAGGCATTCCCGATTTGGTCGACTGGTGGTGCCGATGCGGTAAAAGTGGTCATGGCGGCCTGTAGCCCAGGACATCCGGTTTTCAGCGCTCCCGCTGGTAGCTCGGAGGGGACAGGGATATCTTCGTCGGTGAGGCCGCTCCCCGAACGTGCTGCGCCAACGGGAGGAATCATGTTGCACATTCATGTCTCGAGCTTGAAGTCGCCCGGGATCATCGGAAAATCAGCGTCTTCGGCGGCACCTAAATGGATATATTCTCAGGACACCTTCAAGACGAGCCTCGACAATCGCAAGGGAAAGAGGGGCACTGCTCGTATTGATAAGTATCGCATCCTCGATCTATCCCCGTCCCCAGATTTTTTGGATTTTTTTCTAACAGCACTTTCCCATAATTTGATTGTTATGGTAGACCCGATCGGTATTAAATTGAACCTCTGCTGAAATCTGAACGACATATGATATATATTAACCCTTGTTGGCCAGAAGATTTTCCGGAAACGTGTGGTTGATACCGATGTCGCCTTTGCCGCCACGGGTCCGCTGTCGTCAAATAGGTGCGACCGATATCGACCAGATCGTCGATTTGCTCACGAGCGGCTTTCGTACTCGCAGTCGCGACTTCTGGGTGCACGCTCTTCAGCGCTTGTCAGAACATCCCTCCCCGCCAGGATATCCAAAGTACGGGTATCTTTTGGAAAGCAACGGCGCTCTGGTTGGCGTGATGCTTTTGATATTTTCATATATTGTTGTAGAGAATGATGTAAAAATTCGATGCAGTGTGTCCAGCTGGTACGTTGAGCCCGCGTTTCGAATCTATGCAGCGATGCTTAGTTCGCAGGTTACGAGGCATAAAAACGCAACATATTTTAATATTACGCCAAGCGATAATACTTTTCCCATATTGGAAATCCAAAATTACACTCGATACTGCGCCGGACGGTTCATCGCCGTCCCCGCGCTCTCTGCCGGGGCTCGCGGCTCTTTCGTTAAATTGGTCGATTCCGACACTTCCCCCGGCGATGATTTGCCATCATGGGAAATTGAATTACTTCTGAAGCACCTTCATTACGGGTGCATAAGCGTAACCTGCAGCTCGGCAGATGGACGCCACCCTTTCGTCTTCCTACCGGGCCGCAAGGCCGGAGTGATGCCCTTCGTCTATCTGGCCTATTGTCGGCAGCTGGACGATTTTGTTCGCTTCGCCGGCCCGTTGGGGCGATTTCTCGCGTGGCGCCGGTTCCCGCTGGTCGTTCTCGACGCGAATGGCCCGATCGGCAGGCTCATAGGCTGGTATTCCGACGGATTTCCAAAATACTTCAAGGGACCGGACCGCCCCCGTCTCGGCGACATCGCATATTCGGAACGGGTCATGTTCGGGTTTTAGCGCATCGCGTAGCCGGAAACTAAGAGCTGATCCTGAACCATCTCCGCCGAAGTGGTCCAGCCTGATCTGTGGTTTTGCTCTCCAGGTGCACCGCGATGCCGAGGAAATCACGCGTGGTCCCACGACTTGGTCCAGCTGCTCAAATCGATGATGGCATCGATGTGCGCGCCGACCTGTTCGTTTCGGGCGGGGTTTCCGGACACATCCGTTCTGACAATGGTCCGGGGTTCGTCGCCAAGACCACGCAGGATTGGATCGCCGTTGTCGGCGCGAGCACTGTCCTACATCAGCCCCGGCGGCAGTAGATAAAACGGCTTCATCAGATAGGACCACCAAGCGGGGACTGGTCAGCGAACATTCACGGTATTTTCCATGAGCCCCTTAGTTGCGCTCCATAGTTAATCTTTCTTAGAGCGTAGAAATTGTTTCTGAACTCGGCGGCGTCAACGATTTCCTTCACGCCAAACGGTTTTTCTGATAGCGTTCACGTCGGCTGTTCTTTTCCGGAGGAATGCTCGGTGTTCGACGCACCGCCGAACCAGTTCATTACGGTCGACTCAAAGGACCCTACCGGAGCATGACCGGGAGCGAGGCGCCGGGAGCCCGGTATCACACCTCCCAGTCCGGCGAGCCAGAGATGGCGGGGGCGGCTGCGGCGCACCCGGACAGCGGTGGGGATGGGCGGTGGGTCGACCTGCCGGAACAATGGCGTTTCACCTTTGCCGGGTTTTATATCGGTGCGGTGACCCTGCGATGCCTGACGCTGTTGCGCCCGCTCGGCCAGCCACCGTATCCGCTGACTCCGTCGTTGTTCCGGCTGCTGCCCGAGGGGGTTCGCGCCTTGCACATCCCCTCACAGACGATTTCGAAAAAGCTGCCCCGGGTGTCGCGCCTCGGCGGCGGCATTTGCTATGTCCCTGGTCAAGGCAAGCGGTTCTTCATCGATCTGAACGGCGCATTCGAGGCCTACCTCGGCAAATTCAGAAAAAAGACGCGCCACACGATGCGGCGCAAGCTGCGGCTGTTTTCTCAGCATTCCGATGGCTTGGGCGGGTGGCGCGAGTTTCGCTGCGCGGCGGACATGGCAGAATTTCATCGTCTCGCCAGCGAAGTCTCCCGCAAGACCTACCAGCATCGTCTGCTCCGTGCGGGGATCGACACCTCGTCCTCTTTCCGGGACGAGATGGTTCGCGGCGCGAGCGAGGGCCAATCGCGCGGCTATATCATGTTCCATCAGCAGACGCCGATCGCGTATATGTTTTGTCGGGCGAGAGGCACCGACTTGGTCTTCGAAAAAACGGGGTTCGATCCATCATTTGCCGCCGACAGCCCCGGCTCGGTTCTTTTGTGGCTGGTGCTTGAGCGGCTGTTCGCCGACGGCGAGTTCCGCCGCTTCGACTTTGGCGACGGCGTATATTCCCACAAGGCACATCTGGCGACGGGTAGCGTTGAGGTCGCCGAGATCTACTGCTTCCCGTGGAATTTCCGGAACGCCGCGTTGGTGCTTACGCACAGCGCCGTCGCCGGGGCCTCGAAGCTGCTGAGATCCGCGCTGGAGGTATTCGGCGTGGCGCAACGCCTGAAGAAAATGATCCGTTACGGGACCGGCCGGGCAGTGCGGAGCTAGTGGATGGACGCCGACGAATGATTCCAGAAGGCATCGAGGTCCGGCTTGGTGCGGGCGACCGGGAACGACTGAAGGCCGTGATCGGCTCAGGTAACAGCCCGCCGAGCTGCTGAGCGCCAAAGGGGTCGGCACGTTTTCTGAGGTGCCGGCCGCGCCGGCGGCTTGTTGTCGCGTAGGTCGCGGCAGCAGGTGCCCCGACCCCTGCTCTTCAGCGAAGTTAAACCAATAAAAGCGATAATCGTATCGCCCAAAAACGGATTGGACGACGCGCCCGATGGCACAGCACTCAGCGGGAAATGCAACCGAGCCGATGGACGGGGCCGGCGACAGTGTGTTGAAGCCACTGGTCGACGCGACCGAAGGGAGCCCGGCGGCATCGATCCTTGTCGTTGATGATGACCCGGCCCAGCGGTTGCTGATGCGCGAGATGCTGAACCATAAAGGCTTCGAGGTGATCGAGGCCGCCGACGGCGTCGAGGCCTGCCGCCTCAATGAAGAGCACCGCCCCGACCTCCTCCTCGTCGACCTGATAATGCCGCGCATGGACGGCTACGAGTTGTGCC